>VFQT010000501.1_pt1 | contig 56438 bp, 27 predicted proteins | sample 3512381 | NCBI WGS metagenome assembly VFQT01 (sample SAMN10412376, study PRJNA504923) | tailings metagenome | isolation source: Relicate 2 Philex TSF3 active mining site | place: Philippines: Tuba, Benguet | collected 2017-08-29
AGGCCTTGCCGGACGGCTATTATCGCTGGTGGGTGATGGCAACTTCGGCAGCCGGTTTCCGGGCCGACTGGACTGTTCCGTGTGAAATCTACGTCGGCGGTCGATCGCGACTCTTGAGTCCGATGGGGACGTTGACAGCCAATCAGCCGCGGTTCGAATGGCAACACGTTGATGGGGCCGCAAGTTACCAGCTATGGGTAAATCGGGAAGACATTTCTCAGGCTCGCATCATCAACATTGGGGGAATCCAGGAGACTTACTGGCTGGCAAATCAGCCACTTCCGGCAGGAAGTTACCGAGCATGGGTTCGAGCCATGAGTACAAATGGAAATGCCGGTCCCTGGAGTCGTGATTTGACTTTTCGCATCGCTGCAAAGGGGGAACCGCAACGCATCATTCTCAGCGATGCACAACTTGAACTGTTTGCGGAAGTCATTGATCAAACCTCTCGACAATCACGAGAATCTGTTCAGGCGACAGCTGAAGAACTCTTCCAGGAGTCAGCCCCCGTGGATCCGACTTCTGATCGCAGTTCGTTGTACTCAGAACGCACCGATGTTCAAAACGAGCACGACGCGATGTTCGCAACCACAAATTCGACTCGGTTCCGGAATCCGGCCACAGACCGTGGAAACCGTGAACTTCTTCCAGCACTGACCCACTATCTGTTTTCGCTTGATGAGGTCTCATTTTGAGAAGCGGCACTTATCCCATTCTCTTAACTGCCGGTGTCGGTCAAAGGGTTTACGGAAAGTAACACACGAGTTGTATCGATGGCGCGAAAGCCCGCAGATTCGAATCGAAATCCGGAACCGGGGACTCCGAGCATCAGAAAGTGGCGGACGCCGCGGTCACTGTGGTATCGCATCGCGGATCTCAACAGGAATTCACCTGCACCAAGTCCCCGCTGATCGGGAAGAACGGCCAGCGACCAGAAAACCGATAGGTCGTTTCGCACCGTGGATTGAACACAGCCGAAAGTATGGCCGAGGCGTCCCGTCAGAAACACGGTGACTCCACGGAGGGAGACCATGTCCGGCGAGAATGCTCTTGCAATTTCTTCGACCGGAATGCCGTACGCAGATGCGATAATTGAATGTGTCTTAATCAGATCTCTGGCCGACTGCACCACCTGAAAATCGAAGCTCGATGGCTCGACCGATGGCGGGTGAGAACAGTACATCAGCGGCAGTGATTCCAGTTCTTCAATGCCAGTCTGAATCAATAAAGACTCCGGGACGTTTCCGGACGAACCAGGAAGCAGAATGATGCTCGACACCCCTCGCTGGGCAGCACGGTCTCTGGATTGTTTCAGACTGCCGGCGGTCTGTGCAGAATCCAGTACGAGGCTTACATTCAGTTGTGGCGACCGACAGCCGGTCAGCACCTGATATGAATGCCCGGTGTAAATTGTTGACGTACACGGTGATGCTCTGAACAGATCCAGCAGGCCATGTCCAAGAACTTCCCACAGAATCGACAGTTGTGTGGGTGGTTCATTTTGGTGTTTCTGCCAGATCATTGTCCTTTGGGCCCGTGAACAACCTATTTTCGGTGCGAGGAACGACGTGTTTCCTCAGTGATCTTTCGAGGGTAAGACTGTTTCCTGCTTCGACGCAACAGAATCGAGGGCCCGGATGATTTCCGTATTCCAGAGCCCTGTCTCACTGCTCCAAAGCCCAAACTGAGAGCAGAATTCCCAGCAGGCAAGACTGAAGCCCCGATCGGAAGCCTCCGAGGCAATCGTCTGAATCCATCGGGCCCGATCGGACTGAGCCGCCGTCTGCGCAACTCCGAATTCGCCGACGTAAACTGGTCGTTTGTTCTTCGCCGCCCATTGGCTGACGATTGTGAAGTGTGACTTGATCGAACGGGCTTCCGATTCATCGACCGGAAACTTTCGGCCCGGCGGAGGTGGTGTCTCTTTCAGGAAGTCCACTCCCTGATGAGTAAACTCAAACGGGTGGTAATAGTGAAAGGTTGCGATCAGCATCCGGTCATTGTCCGGCAACTGAAGCTGTTCGAGTTCCTCGAAGGAGTTCCATCTCCCTCCGCCGATCACAATCGCGCGATGCGGATGAAGCTGACGGACTTCCGACAGCAGAGTCGGGATCATCCGATTCCATTTTGATGTGGTCAGCCCGGCCTGAGGTTCGTTGAGTAATTCAAACAGAAGCTCATTCGGCGCCTTTCGAAACTCGGTGCTGATTTGCTTCCAGATGGCAAGCAGTCTTGCCTCCTGCTGTTCTGGAGTGGTGTAGATTTCTTCAAAGTGATGGACATTTAGTACAACGCAGAGACCTGCTTTCAGGCAGGTATCCACCACATGCCGGACTCTCTTCATAAAGACCGGATCAATCCAGTATGGAGCCTGACTTGATGTGTGGGCCGACCAGCGAACTGGCAGTCGAACATGACGAAAGCCCGCGTTCCGAATGATCTGCGCGTACTCATCCTGAAACTTAACGCCCCATTCACCTTCAGCGGGAGCATCGAGCATGTTTCCAAGATTGATACCGGAGCCGATTGCTTTGTTCACCGCGAAGATATCCTGATCTGCCCCGGCAATCTGTGCGTTCTGCGCCATACTGAGCCCAGCGACAACCACCGAGAGAAAGACAGCCGCACATATGGCTGACGGGCTCAGAAGCAGGCGTTGAAGGCGATGCATCATTTGTCGGCTCAGCTTAGTAGAGATCACTGCGTGAGACAGGAGTTCGCCTGAGTCGATCCTGACGAAGGAAGGCACGTCCCGACGGGAGATGGATTGTCAGCAGAGCCATAACGCTGGCGCTGTCGTAGGGACCGGACAGGACATGGTCGGTTGAGATGGCAAGTCGAGCGTTCTCAGTCATGTCCCAGTTCAAAGCAACGCCAAAGGTATTGTACGCCACATTCAGGTTATCCCATTGCAAGGCATATCGAACTGTGTAAGAGAATTCGTACTCACCGAGGATCATTGGATTCAGCCAGTGCTGCCATTCAAGTCCTGCATTGACATAGCCAAACAGTTCCGGAGCAAAGTATGGATGAATCGTCCCGGTCAGATCGGAAAGCACCGGATTCCGCACGGTCTGGTTTGAGAAGTCTTCGAAGTGATAACTGATGACCCCCCTGAGTTCCTGAGGTGCATTACGAAACACATAAACGTTGCGAATATCAAATAGCTGAACCAGGTTGTCATCGGAGTAGTTACGGATGTTGTATTGAGCCTGCAGGTTCCAGCGAGGGGAAATGTCCCACTCCATCGTGGGGCCAATACCATACTGGTAAATCCCCTGACGAACAGACTCACTGTTCTCCGCGACGTTCTCAAGCTGAGTCCTGAGACCCAGGTAGAATCCGTCCAGAACCCGATGCCGACTCGCTGCCTGAAAGACCGGCTTGGTATCAAAGCCACTGTTGTACGCTTCGACACTCATTCGGGCATCGATTTGCCAGTTGGGATCCGGCATCCAGTGGTAGCCGAGGTCGAGTGAATTGCCGAGCGTGTGCGGGGCATCTACCGGATACAGCATGATGTGACTGTAACCAATACTGAACACGTCGTTTCCGCTGCCAACAGGTTTAAAGTAGTTCGCGCCGAATCGCGTTCGATTGATCTGTGACAGGCCGTTTCGCCCCTGCTGACCGAAGAAACTGAAGTGCCCCGCAACACGATGCTCCAGCTGTCGTCGCGTATAAGCGAGAGCCTGACCAGCCTGAGTATGCCAGGGATCGCTCGCCAGAAGTTCTTCCAGCGCCTGCTCGGCTTCCGCGTATCGTCCCATGCGGATGTTCTGCTGAGCCAGAAGGAAAGCGACGTGAGAGTCCTGCGGCGTGAGGTCCTGAAGTCGTCGAAGCGCAGCAGCAGCGTTGTCCGGCCTCCAGTCCGAAAGAAACGTGGCCTGCTCCTCCAGCCGGTTGCTGAACAGCGTTTCCGTACTGAGACTCTGGAATTCAATCGGGCTTCTGACGAACGCCTGATCATCCAGCAGACTGGCGTGGATGTTCCCGGTCAATGGATGCTTGAGAGCCTGTTCCGCATCGCGGTATCCTCGAAGGCCTGCATCCTTACCCTTCCACTGATTCAGGATCCGTGCGCGATCTTTCGCCGCCGTTCGATGTTCCGGAACTTCCAGCAGAACTGTGTCCAGCAGTTGAATCGACTGCTCGAATTCCTGAAGACTCCACATCAAATGGGCAAGCCCCATTTTAGCCGTCACGTTTTGCGGACTTCGGGCAAGTATGGCCTCATAACTCTGAACCGCCGATCCGCTGCCGGTTTTTGCCATCAGATCAGCAAACTGTGACATCACGACCTGATTTTCCGGGAAGCGTTCGGCCAGCTGCAGAATAATCAGCTTGGCGACAGGAAACTGCAGCTGATCCTCAGAGATCTTCGCAAGTCGGACTCCGTAGGCCGGAGTCGTCAAACACGAAGTCAGAAATGCATCCGCGCGAGCGGTCTGTCCGCTGCGGATCAGGCACTGATACCACGCGAACGCGAATTCAGCACTCTCCGGCGGCAATCGACCATCGATTTTTCCGAACCCGAACTCCCCAAGGGCAGCGCTGTGGTTGCCGGTGCGAACCGAGAGATACCCTGCCATGTTATGAAGGAATCTCGCATCCTCTCCTCCATCCAGACAGCGGCCCAGCGCGTCGGACACTCGCGAGACGGCTTCAACACTCTGCCCGGATTCCAGACATGATTCGCACCAGATCAGCCATGCCTGCTGATTGCGGGGATCCTGCCGGAATACAGCTTCACAAAGTGCCATGCTCTGGGCATAGTGGCCGGTCTGTTGATAGAGGCGAGCGAGGGCGCGGGTGAGCTTGACGTTGTCCCGATGACGCGAGAGGCCGGTCTGATAACACTGTTCTGCCAGGTCAAAGGCTGTGGCAGATTCCAGCAGGCGTCCATCGAGCAAAATCAGGTCAATGTCCTCCTTAGCCCCGGGAATCGCGGAGAGCACGACGCGAGCCTGAGCAAGTTCACCTCGCAGAACATGCAGCCTGGCCGTCAGAGCAAGTCGACGAGGGTCATCTTCCGCGAACTGACCGTCGTTCAGTGCCGACTGAGCGGCTTCACCAAAGCCTTCCAGGATCAGCAGTTCTGCCAGTGCGAGAAGAGCGTCCGGGTGACCTGCATCCTGTTTCTGGACGGCTTCAAGCAGCCGATGGGCCGGCTGATAATGTCCTCCGGTAATGAGTTCCCGGGCGAGACTGACAGCCTTCAGGTGATCCGCAGCGCTGGAAAGGTCAAGGGACTGAATCGTTTCCTGAAGCCTTTCCGTCTGACCCAGTTTCGCGCGAATTCGAATGAGATCTGTGGCCGTTTCCAGGTTTCCGGGCCTCTCCAGAAAGGCCGTTTCCGCAAGAGCCACAGCTTCTTCGTCACGCCCCAGATCGCTCAGCGATCGCATCATCTGAATCCGAACCAGAGGGTCCGAAGGAAGCGTGCTTGCCATATGAGAATCAAAGTACTCGGACGCTTCACGCAACTGGCCCTTCGCCACAAGCAGCCGAATCATAAGGCTGTCAAGTTCCATCTGGCCTGGCATAATGGCGGTCGCGTTTTTCAGGACCGTCGTCGCTCGGTCGTAACGCTTCGCATCAATGAGAAGACCTCCGAGAATCGCGGCGGTCGTGACATCGGATGGATTGGCAGCCAGCACCGCGTCCAGAATCGGAACAGCGGCATCTGGCTGAGTCGACGCGAGCAGATGGGCGTACTCCCGTCGAGCCTCCGGACGCTCCGGAGCAAGACGAAGACAGGCTCGAAATCGCTCGATCGCTTCCTTTGTGTCGCCAAGTGAAACACTGTTGCGAGCCGCTCTCAGCATCACGTCGTATTCAGAGACCCCATCCAGCATCATCTCCGGCTGGGTTGGCTGCAACGGTTCGGGGGCAGAGGGAATAATCGCTTCCTGCAGAACGGTCGGAGCAGCAGGGATGGCTCTGGGCTGTTGAGTGACAGGATTTGTCTCCGGGGGCAACATGCGAATCATCGGAACGTTATCCTGCCCTGGCGGTTTCGCTGGAATCGGCGGTACCTCGGGAGGGCGTTCCTGAACACTTCGCTGCTGGAATGACTGTGAATTGCCGGGTGGAGGCAGAGTTAACTGGGGAGAAAATGTCTCTGTTTCGTCCTCAGCAGACGGTTGTTCCAAACCACTTTCCTCGTCGGCCGACGTCAGTACAATCGGCTTTCTGGACTTTCGTGGAACCGTAGACTGAGACTTCCAGGCAGAACCTGACTCGTCATCATTTCCCCATGAAAGTTCGATGGAACTTTGTTTCACGCCGTTCTGAACTGTTGCCGCGCGTGAACGCGGAGGTTGCTTCGGAGCGACAGAGCTGCGAGCTTTCGGAAATGCCGCCCGCGGTGTATCCGTCTCGGGGGCGACCGCGTCGTTTTTCATACCTGAACGCGATGATTCGCGAATACGCAGCTCTTCGAAGCCCTGATTTCCGGACTGGTCTGACAGTTGAACCTTGAGATACTCCGTCTGCTCAGTCGTCTCGACTTCCAAAAGACAACGCCACACCGAGCCATCCTGTCGGAAGGAAACAGTCTTTGCCCGGATTTGATGATACTGTTCCGCATGAAACGCTCTCGCATACACCTGAACGGACTCGGGTACCGGGTTCGCATCCGAAATCAGACATTCGAGGTGCGGAGCCTGCCAGTTCATCTGCATCAGCGTCAGCACAAGAACCGGCGACTTTGTATCAACAACGACGACCAGTTCCGGCTGATCCGGGATCGGAAGCTGACTCACTGATTTTGGATCATTGCCGTACACAGCTCGAACGGCCAGATGATAGGTTCCGTCCGGCAGATCCGTCAGATCGAAGGATTGCCGAATGGCTGGCACACTGCGTGCCACCGACCAGCCTTTGGTCGCCGGATCCTGAGTGAACAGGACCGCCTTAAGATTGGGGTCGTTTGCCGGTGAAATCTCGAATGGGATGCTGACATTGCCCGTGGAAGAATAGCGAACAACAGGCTCTGGCCTGTGATCAGCCTGCTGTGCGGCAGAACAGGGAGTCAGAAACAGCAGGATGCCGATGATCCAGCAGCAGCAGCCACCGCGCAGTCTCTGCGCTGTGGAAGATGTTTCCACCGGGCATTCAGAGCGTTTGTGATCCTTCTCGAAAGTCATATGTTGAGTTGACAGCTGCGTTGAAGAACGACGATGTAAGTTGCAGTTTCGAAGACATCGCACACAGGAACTGACCTGACCGTTAGGGCAAATGTGCGACCGGGGATTTGATCGTTGTTCCATCGTCTGTTTGCAGGGTCAGTACAATGGAATAGCGACGCTGAGAGTCTGTTTCATGCGGCACAAAAATGTCGTAGACCGTGCCGAGAGCTGTTTCACGTTCATTCTGTTTCCATGCTTCGCCCTCTGAGACAAATCGACGGCGCAACTGCCATTCGGCATTCGCGAGTTCGTAGATATGGACTTCCACATGACCGCTGGCCGGCTGAGCGTCGTCGCTGCCTTCAGCGAAGAACAGAGCCTTACCCTGAAAGCCACGTTCTGTCTGACCGTCGGCTGCTTCACGCGAGGAGAAGGTCCACATTGTCAGAGCGCGACGGACGGGTTGATCAGCTTTAGATTTTTTCCACGGAAGTGCAAATCGAGGCGCTGATTCGCACCCGGTCAGCAGAACGACGGTGCTCAGCAGGAAGCCAAGCACCCAGCGTCGTTCAGGAGGGAAACGAGATGCCTTCGACATTGCAGAAGTCATGGAGCACCTCCAGGAACAATCAGCCCCGACGCTGGAACATCAGGAACTCGGGTCATGGGAAGCGGAGGCACAGGAGGTGGTGGGACCGAATCATCGGGGATTGGCATCACCAGTGAGTTTCCACCAGCCCCCGGGCCGGCAGGAACTCCTGGCGACATCATGTACGAGTGCCCGGCACCGACAGGCGCATTGCCATTCAGGAAGGTGCCAATCTGAGTCGCTCGATCCACTGGCGGCATCTGTCCCGGATCCTGATTCGGATCACCCCACTTGCGAAATGTTGGCACGTACCAGTCCTCAGCCGGCTTGAAACCAGGAGCCGGAGGCTGTGCTTCTTCGAACAGTACGGAATCCTGAGGCATCATGTCGGGCGGACAGGCAATCGCAGGAGCCAGCATGTTCATATCAATCTTCGACTGCTCAAGTTCCCTTTGAGAGATGCGACGTGCATCGTCGTCGCTGTAGATGATTTCGGGAGTGAGGAAGATGAGCAGTTCTTTGCGGCGGTTGGCCACATACTCATAGCGAAACAGAGGTCCCACGAGCGGCCAGTCCCCGATGATGGGGATCTTTCGCATGCTTTCTACTTCACCAGCAGTGATCATTCCCCCGAGGACAACTGTCTGACCGCTGGTGATGTTGACGGTTGCGATCGCTTCCGTAATGTCCTTGATGGGCGCTTCGATGACGTTTCCATTGGTTCCATCCGTGAAGATCGGTGTGCCCGAACCTGGTCCCGTTCGAAATTCACTTTTCTCTGCTTTGACGTCGAGAAAAATCACTCCGGTCTCAGAAATCTTGGGAGTGACTTCCAGAATGATGCCGGACTTATCCTGACGAACAACCGGGTTTGCTGTTCCGGTTGGAGACATCGTCACTCCATCCACAACGGGCACCTGAGCACCCATTTGAATGGAGGCTTTGCGATTATGCACCGTGCGGATCGTCGGACGGCTCAGAATATTGACTTCGCGGTTCGCCTTGAGTGCTCGCAGAAGGACGCTGAGTGATTCGTTGCCTGCGGCCAGAACAAGTCCGCCGTAGCCTTCATCCGGGTTCATGCGTCCGACGCTGAGATTGGAAAGAGCCTGGCCAGCAAAGCGTCCCGGCCCCTGAGAGGTGTTGTTTCCCATCGGGGCATTATTGAAGTTGAAGCCGGGATTCGTCGTCTGGTTGATGATCCTTTGAGTGGTCGTGACGATCCCTGTCGCGGGATCCGAGCGAGACTCTGTCACGGTCAGTACGTCATCCACAATACTGCGGCGAAACAGAAGACTGTCCTGGACTCCAAGTTCGACACCAAACTCATCCGTGTCCGACAGTTCGACTTCCACCAGCATGGCCTGGATGTGAACCTGTGCAGGAAGGCGATCGAGGTCGGCAATCAACTCGCGGATTTTGCGAAGTGATTGTTCTCGCCCGCGAATAATGATGCAGTTGGTTTCGACGACGGAAACCACCGGCGGACCAGATGCCGCCGATGTGGTCCGAGCTGCATTTCCGCTTGCGCCGGACGCCACGGCCACCGCATTGCCCATCATTTGCTGCAGCGACTTGACGACATCATCAGCGTTCGTGTTCTTGAGTGTAACGACTTCACTTCGAATGCTTGCTGTCTCAAGGTCGCCAGTGTGAATCAGCTTTAGAATCTGCTGAAGTCGTTCCCGAAGATCTGAGACGACCAGTCGATTTGCTGACGCCACCGGGACGATCTTGCCCAGCTTTGTCATTAATGGCTGAAGCTCTGTCGCCATGTCCTGAGCAGACACTTCCATCACGGGAATCTCAACGGCAACAAGTTCGAATCGTCCTCGCTCAGGAAGATCCGCTTCTTCCAGTTGTTCGACCAGATGTGTAGGTATGTCCTCAACCGCGACGACCATCATCAGGCGGCCGTGGCGAATCAGCACAAACCCTTCGCGAATCAGGAACCCGTTCACGATATCAATGGCTTCAGCCACACTGTGAGTCGACGAGTCAGAGTAGCTGAAGGTGCCCGGAGGATTACTCTTGATCTCGAGTGCATAACCCGCTTCCTCTGCCAGTTTCTGAAGCACGGCAGACCATGGAGCGCCACCGAAATTGAAGGAGATGCGGCGGTCATCGGTATTGCCGGGAGGAATCACACCTGCGCCGCCGGGACCTGCCATTTCCATTCCCGTTGCCGAAGGGTTTTGTCTGGTCTGGCGGACTGTGGGTTGCGGTATCACGTTTCCGGAGAATGACGCAGAAGGAACGGGAGGCGAAACAGGGACCGGCATTGGAACGGGATTCCCTTCGGTTGTTCCCTCCTGAAGACTTGCCTGGCGCAGCGGTCCACCTGCGAAGTCTCTGGCCGTGTCCTCGTACCGGCTTGCAATTAGAGGATAAGCACGATCGAGGTCGTTCGAGTCATGCCCCCTGGCATCCTCAGCGTCGAACGGACGCCGAGCTTTCTGAGAGCGGCCCGAAGGACGAACCATTGGTGATCGAGCCTCTGCCGAAAATCGATTTCGAAGATTTTCAGGCACTGGAGACTCCGGATATTCCTTTTGACGCAGACTTCCAGTGCGATCTGGATCACTCACCGCACTGCTGGACAGGTTGTCGGGATGGAAAATCGCCATCAGTCCTGCGCCACCCAGAAAACAAACAACGATCGGAATGATCTGCGCGAAACGTCCCTGACGCCGCGGGCGGTAATGCTCGCGGCGGCTGTCGTCTCGGTGCTGTCTTCTTGGGCCCCGGCTTCTAGCCATGGAAGTGTTCTGACGGATGTAAACGGCGAAGTTGGATCACATGTGCAGGCCTTGTTCACGATCATTCCGCGAAGTGCAGAATGACCCACTATCCATCGAATCTAGGTCACACCACTGAAGTCCAACAACGTCGTACGCCATCAAATCCGAGGTTGTCGACGCGAACTCTTCAGGCCACGGAACTGATCCGGCATAAGTCACCGGACTGATTTGAAACCTGCGGGAACTCATTCAGCTGCGTGGCCCTGTGCCTGAATTTTTTACTGCCACGACGCGTTGTCATTTTTGAGGCGTGAGAGGGAAACACATACCGGCGAAGAGGGCAATATGTGGTCGCGTGTGACAGTCATACGAAGTGCATCGCCAGGCCAGGAGATTCTGTATGCGCGGTTGGGGCAGCATGCAGAAAGTCGAACGAAAGGGGCCGCAATCTCGCCTAATCTGGCTTCATGAAGTTTTGATTATCTAGCCGCCTTCCCGCTGAGTCGGTCCTTTCCGGGTACGCCCGACTGAGCTGCCGCGGCTTCAACTCTGATTGTACCCGGGTCTGAAAGAACTGAGGGGTTTCATATGTTCTCTGGACGCCTGAGCCGGCGATTCTTAGAGCGTGTGTTGTGTTCCACAGCACTGACATCGATGGTCTTTTTCGGGGGGACTGCAGGATTTTCACAACAGCTCGCTGATCCACAACAGGTGCTGCAGGCAGCACTCACCCGCCAGCAGCAGGAGACTGAGCAACTGCTGAAACAGCATGAAACTCAGCGAGAGCAGCTTCAAAGAAACATCCAGACGCTGGCTTCGGCCTCATCGCCGAACAATGCTGCAATCCAGAGACTGCATATTCAGCTGGCCGAACTCCATAAACGTCAGGATGCCGAAAAGCAGGCACTGGCAAAAAGGCAGGCCGACGAAACCGCCCTGCTTCGACGCGGCGTGAATGTTCCAGTCGGAAACATGCCGGGAGCTCCTGAGAATGAACAGGAAGGTATTGAGCTTCGCGAGACCGAGGAAGAACTTTCAGCAACTCTGACTCCGGTCACCGGGACAGGAAAGACCGATGCTCACGGAGTTCCTGTTGCTGGTGCTGTTACCCTGCTGTTCTCTGACGATGCATTCGATGCGGAAATCGACATTGCAGGTCTGATCTCAGCGGCCGACGTTTCCGTGGTGGAGATTCGGGATCGAGACAGCGGAAAGGTCTACACCTCAATTTCGGGCAGTGGACTGCGCTCGCTGCCCGCAATTATCGAACCACCGGTCGATGGTGTCACGGAAGAAGCGGAACCGCTGCCCGAGTGGACCGTACTGGAAACCGGGTTCGCCGTGTCAGCGGAGATGAAAGAAGCGATCGCAGCCGGACGACTGGAAGCTGTCGTGAAGTCCGCGGAGTTTCCAGGCGGATTTCTTCGAGGTGTCTTCGGTGAGCTGGACCGCAGTGAGATTGCGAGGCTGGCTCTGAACCGAAACTCGCTGCCAGCCCCAGTCGTTGTCAATCGAAACTTCCAGCGTCTTGGGACCTTGAATGACCTGGTAATTCAGGACGAACAGGCGGCCATTCAGCTGGGCAAAGCCCTTTTCTGGGATGTCCAGGCCGGGTCTGATAACAAGACCTCCTGCGCGACGTGCCACAACTTCGGTGGTGCAGACTGGCGTACTCGAAATCAGCTGGCTGGCGGTGGCAACCGCGAACTGACACTGGCAGACTTTCTGGAAACAGGTTCCGATCCCGGACTCCAGGAAGTCGTGGGGTCGCAGGGAGTGATTCAGGATAAGCATGTGGCTGTCAATCCTCCAGGGGAAGACCTGTGTGAGGATCCTGAAGGCAGTGAGCTTCTGACGAAGTTCACTTTGAATGGTACCGTTGGGTCACGAACTCGCCAGGTCACCGGCCGAAACTCACCGTCCGTGATCAACGCGGCGTTCTACGCCCGGCAGTTCTGGGATGGGCGAGCGAATCGCTTCTTCAATGGGGAAAACATCTTTGGGACCCAGGACCCCAATGCAGGTGTCTGGGAATCCAGAAACGGCAGCGTCGTCAAGAACACCGATTTTCTGGTCGACTTTTCTTCGCTTGCGTCTCAGGCCGTCGGTCCGCTCGGCAGCAGTGTCGAAATGGCTCATGGACCGGATGGTGCCCGCTCCCTTTCAGAGCTTGGACGCAAACTTCTGGATTCTCGCATTCGCCCACTGGGATTGCAGAAAGTGCATTCCGCAGACAGCGTCCTCGGTGCACTCGCAAACTCCCAGGGAAAGGGACTGAACACTTCCTATGCTGAACTGATTCGCCGAGCCTTCAAGCCAGTCTACTGGAACTTTGAAGGTAGTGATGTCAACGGGCATACGCACATGGAAGCGAACTTTGGACTGTTCTTCGGTCTGGCTGTTCAGGCTTATGAACGCACGCTGATTTCCGACCAGAGTCGGTTTGATCAGTATGCTCGTGGCGATGAAGCGGCACTCTCTCATGATGAGAAGGAAGGTCTGAAGCGATTTCTGAACAACGGCGTCGGATGTCGAACCTGCCACAGTGGTTCGATGTTCTCTGCCGCGACATGGAGCAGCCTGGCGACCCCGGTCGAAGCGATGGCACTTGCCAACACCGGTCCGGGAGTCTACGACGATGGCTTCTACAACATCGGTGTCCAGGATCAGAGTCTTGACCCGGGCATTGGACGTATGGACCTGCCATTCGGGCCAATCGCTCTGTCAAAACTTGCCACCGGGGTCAGTTCACCCAGCCAGCAGGTTCCGTCAGCACGGCAATGGCCAGGATTGATCTCTGCGGTAAACCTTCCTGCGAAGGTGGAAGGGCACTTCAAGACTCCGACTCTGCGAAACGTAGAGCTGACTGCCCCCTATTTCCATACGGGGAATCATGCCACACTTGAGGATACCGTTGAGTTCTATGCGAATGGCACTGACTTCCCGCAAAACGAACATCTCGATGATGAGATGGAACCGATCGGCCAGCTGGAAGGCAAGCCGGAACGCATCGCTCAGGTGGCCGCATTCCTTCGCTCCCTGACGGACGAACGGGTCAGGTATCGTGTCGCGCCGTTTGATCATCCGGAGCTGAGTGTTCCGAATGGCCATTCGGTTGATGCAACCGGAGTCGTCGTCGACAACATGATCACACTTGATGCGACCGGTGCTCAGGGAGTCTCCAGCGCGTTCCCTATGTTCACTGACCGAATCGGTGCCTCGTCACCACGGTCCGGAGGAATGCCGCAGTCCGGTTCCGGTTCTGCCGGCACCGAAACAGGTGGCGCGAACAATTCTCCTGAGGCCCGAATGACGGAATTGAACCGTCAGATGAATCAGGCTCAGGAGCAGTTTAATGCGGAAACCCGAAATGTGAACGCCCAGTTGAACAATGGGGTGATCACACCGGAACAGCAAAACGCGATGCTGACAGACATCAACAATCGTCGGAACGCACGCACTCGGGAAATCAATGATCTGATGGCGGCTGTGAATGCCGGAGCCGTTCTCGGAACCATGCCCGGAAACGGTGGAGCAACTACTGGTGGTGGTGCAACTACTGGTGGTGGTGCAACTACTGGTGGTGGTGCAACGGCTGGTGGTGGTGCAACTGCCGGTGGTGGTGCAACTGCCGGTGGTGGCGCAACGGCTGGTGGCGGTGCAACGGCTGGTGGTGGCGCAACGGCCGGTGGTGGCGCAACGGCCGGTGGTGGCGACGCTGGCGGTGCGGACGGAATTGAAACAGTAACGGTCGTTGGTGATCCTCTGGTGACCTATGGGTTTGAAGGACCAATCACCTCAGCTGATGCCGAAGGGATTACGGTCATGAACCTGTTCCGGATTCGTCTGGACGGGGAAACACGGCCGATTCCTGGAACGTCCGGAGATCACGACAACGATCCGGCAACTCCAGATGAGCCAGTCACCTGGGGGCGTTTGGGGGACGTTCTTGAAGCTCAGGGACTCACCTATGACGACCTTGCGAATCACCCAGGACTCAAGGGGTACGTTGCCAAGGGTATGAGTTCCGTGAATGCGGCCGGCGTACTTGTTCCCGCAATCGACCCCGATACAAATGACTTTGTTGAGATGGTCCTGGAACCGCGAGAGAATGTTTTGGCCGGTGTGATCGTCCAGACGAGTGGAGCGGATACGGACGAACTGAACGACGACGTGTACCAGGTTGGCGGTGTGACAATCGACGCGAGTGACCTTGTTGGTTTCCCAACGGTTTCTCGGGCGGAGATTCATGCGGCTGTGGGCCAGGACGTGACCATCGTCGGGCACTACATGTTCGGCACCAACAAACTTGGTGTGCGTGAAATGGAACTGCCGCCGCCTGGGGCTGCCGCCGAAGTTGCTGGTGGAAATCTGTATGAAGGACCGATTACAGATATCGGGGTCAGTGAAGGTGGCGAGCAAATCATCGAAGTCATGGGACACCGGCTGATAATGCCTCAAAATGTTATCATCCCGGCAGTCACTCCAGATGAGGGTCAAAGGTACTTCCTTGGCAGTCAACTCCAGGAACTGCGTGACGAAAACCGTGAAAATCGCCGTATGTCCATTATCGGAGCAACGTTTGCCGGTGCAGCAACTGCTGATGGTTCCAGCACAGTTCTCAGCGTCGATTTCATTGAGCTTGCAGAGAATGTTGTGATTGCTCCAGTGGCAGTGCAGGGCGATGTCGTGATGCCACAGATTCCCGGGCTGCCGGCAACGAGCGTCATGCTCAGTCAGGACAATCGGTTCATGGGAGACTGGCTGGATGTTGGTGCGGTGCCAATCATCATCGGTGGTGATGTGGACAGCGTTGGACAGGTTTCCGATGCCACCGCCAACGGCATGCTGTTTAGCATGGTCGGGTATTACGATGCCGAATGGGAACAGTTCTGGGTCGTTGAAGGTGAAACGGAGTATCATCCGGAAAACACGGTTCGCATCACTCGGGCACTTGGTCGACAGGGAGACGGGGATGCTCGAATGGAGATTCGAGGGCAGGTGAAGCCGGCTCCGAATGCGGACGGAACGATCACGATTCCGGCATCAGTGCGAGTGGTGGCTGACGGACTGATTGATGACGAGGTGGCAACAACACCGGCTGTTGATCGTGTTCCACCTGGAGTTGATCCGCTGAACATTCCTGCCGGGTTTGCAAATGTGGGGACCTTCCGTCTTTCGATTCGCACCGGTAACCAGACGCAGGGAACCATCGTTCCAGAGACAGTGTTTGCTGAAGTTTCAAGCCAGCCGTCGATCGAAACTCACGAGCGATTCGTGGACATTCGCGACGTGCGAACTCCTGCCGGAGTCCCGATTCCGCCGGAGCCGGGAGTCATTCCGGCGACGCCGGGAGCACTGGATCCGCTGGTGACCACTGACGGTCAGGGCAACGTGGCTCTTGCTGACGGCGTCACAGCAGCGATTGACAGCAGAGCAGGTCAGCAGCGAGTGGATGTGTCTGTCGCCGTTCCGCCCGGGCTACTGCCTGCAGACTTCTTTGCAGCAGTCGATCTGGCCGATCCGGAAGCAGGCATTCTGATCAGTGCAGAGATTCTTTCACTGACGGCACGCGATGCCCTGAACAATGTTTCTGAGGTCCCTGTAAGCTTCCTGGCGATTCCGGATCCAGACGTGGCCGGCGGCGTTTTGATCGAAGCTTCCATTCGTGGTCAGGCCGCAGTGGATCTCGCCGGACGCCAGCTGCAACTGCGTCTGTCGGCTGGTCAGTCACAACTTGTAATTGCGGGAGCAAGTCTGAACGCCGGGCTTGTGGCGACGCCACTTCCAGTCGGAACTGCTGCTCTGCCGGCTCTTCCGACACCGCCCGCAGCAAATGCTGATGCGGCTGTGATCGGAACTCCGGCCGGCGCCGGGACGCCAGTGGAACGGCTGGTTTCCGGAGTTTCCGGAACTGTGCTGATTGACAATCGTCTGTCGACCGCACAGCGACTGGATATCGAGGTAACGAATGTGCCGGTGACGGCCTTCGCAAACTCAACCGGGCTGCTGGCGAACGGAGTTGTTCCTCAGGGGCTGGACGTTCAGGTTTCCGGGCTGTTCGCGGAGTTTCTGGATGCCAGCGGAAACGTGATCGGAGTTTCTCCGTTCTTCGCCGCCACCTTCCAGACAACTTCCACCGTGACACTGACCGTCTCGATTCGCGATGGCGGTCAGGCGACCTTGCTGGGACGTGCCACCGAAGTGCGGCTGGTCCAGAGCAATTCCGGTTCTCTGGGTGTGACCGATCTGGTTACTGCCTCGATCGCCGATGGCACGACTGTTCAGATCACGCCCGCAGTTGTCACGCCATTGGTGGCTGGGCAATAGCTGTCAGTTCGTGAGCCTCGCTCTTCTTCCGCGAAGAGTTTGTCCATGTCGACCAGGCTTTGGCCGATCGTTGTTGGATGCAGCAACGATCGGCTGTCAGCCGCCTTCAGCCCAATCTGCGCCCAGTTATTCGGCACCTCGCGCCTTTGTCGCGTGCGAACATTGGGAACACTGCAATACTCACAGCTGGTGGAAGAACGGCGGCAAGGTAGATTCCTGTACGCACATTGCCGGTCACGCACAGACCTGAATGTCGCCCGCCCAATGCCCTGGATTCTCGTTATCTCCAAATCCCTGCGAGAGAATCCCGCCACAAATGTTCTCATTTTCGGCCGCCAGGAGAGGAAGTCCTCGCGCGATTTGGGGACAGCGATCCCGGTGAAATCGAATCTGCGCCGGGTAAGGCTGCCGGAGTTTTTGCGGACAACGAAGTCCTGACAAACGGCAAAAAGATTGGCGGTCAAAAAGGATGGATGACTAGATTTGATCACGTTGAGTTGTGGGCCGATGAGTTCGCGCGAAGTGCGCGTTTCGGCTCATTAATTTCGTGACTATCAGGTTCATTTCATGCTGCCATCTTCAATTCTCGAGGCGTTTCGCAAGTCACTTCCGGCTGCCGTGCTTGCAGCATCATTGTCCGCTGGAAGTGGAGAGCTCAGTGCTCAGCTGTCGCCCTCACAGCAGCAGGCGATTCAGGCCGGGATCGAGCGTCAGCGTTCAGAAATGGATCTTCTGAATCACCAGCATGAAGAACAGCGGAATCAGGTCACTCAGGCGATCGAAGTTCTTTCAAAGACGTCGCCGGGAAACAATGTAGCTCTGCAAAAAGTGCACAGCCAACTGGCCGAACTTCAAAAGCGTCAGGAAGCGGAAAAGAAGTCCCTGGATCAGCGCCAGCGAGGCGAGATGGAACTGCTTCGTCAGGGAAAAGACCTGTCGACACTTCAGTCGGTGGTCCGCAAAATCGATCCGGATTCTTTCGAAGCGGACAACGAACGTGTTGCCGGGCTTAGCTTCATCAATGGCTTTCAGATGCGTGATGCGAGGGGAACACCTGTCAACGGCTCTGTCACCATTCTTGTCAATGGTCGCACCTTTGATGTGGACGTGGCAATTGCTGGATTGTCATCTGCCGCCGACGCCTCGCGTATCGAAATTCGCTATCGAAACTCCGATCGCGTTGTCGCACAGATCAATGGAATGGACCTGCGCCCTGTCGCAGTACCGCAGGAGATCGTGGTGCCAGGCGTCGTTGAGCTTCTGGAACCTTCCCCGGAATGGCTGTTGACCGATACCGGATTCGCTGTCACCGATGAGTTCCTGACGGCACTGGATACAGACGGACTTGAGGTGATTGTCCGTTCGTCCGCCTACCCTTCAGGTCTTCTGCGCGGAACATTTGGAGTTCTGGATCCAGACAAGCTTCGCAAGCATGCCTTGAATGCAGCAACACTTCCCGTTCCGGTTGTCGTAGACCGTTCGTTCAAGCGAAAGGGCACATTAAATGAGCTTGTGATTCAGGATGAGGTTGCTGCTATCCAGCTGGGAAAGGCCCTCTTTTGGGATATGCAGGTTGGATCGGACAATCGAACCGCCTGTGCCACCTGCCACAACTTCGGTGGCGCTGACTGGCGCACCAGAAACCAATTGCACAAGGGAGGCAATCGGGACCTGACGCTCGCCGACTTCATGGACACGGCTGACGGCGGGCTTGACGACATCATTGGTTCGCAGGGTGTGATTCAGAAGAACTACGCCGGAGTGAACCCGCCCGGAGAAGACATTGGCACCGATCCGGGAGCCGCCCTCAATCCTTCTTACACAATTGACGGCACCGCGAAGACCAGAACTCGTCAGGTCACCGGTCGCAACACGCCGTCCGTGATCAATGCGGCATTCTATGCGCGTCAGTTCTGGGACGGCCGTGCCCATCGCTACTTCAACGGTGAGAACATCTTTGGTTCTCAGGACCCGGATGCCGGTGTCTGGGAGTACCGCGACGGTCACCTGTCGAAGAACACGAACTTCCTGGTCGACTTTTCGTCACTGGCGTCTCAGGCCGTCGGACCTGTCGGCAGCAGTGTGGAAATGTCTCACGGTCCGGATGGAGCGCGTTCGCTGCCGGACATTGGCCGGAAACTCCTCGATGCCCGCGTCCGACCGCTTGGGCTTCAGAAAGTTCATGCTCAGGACAGCGTTCTCGCTTCTCTGGCTTCTGCCGAAGGCAAGGGACTGAATACGTCCTATGCGGAACTGGTCCGAAAGGCATTCCGACCGGAGTACTGGAACTGTACCGACGCAAGCGTCAATGGCCACACTCAGATGGAGGCCAACTTTGGACTCTTCTTCGGCCTTGCGGTTCAGGCCTACGAACGGACCTTGATCTCCGATCAGTCACGCTTCGATAAGTTCGTACGCGGCGAACATGTGGAATTCAGCTACGACGAAAAAGAAGGCCTTCTTCGTTACTTCAACAGCGGAGTTGGCTGTACTGTCTGCCACGCGGGGCCAATGTTCAGTTCTGCCGACTGGAGCAGTCTGACGTCGCCAGTCGAAGCGATGGGGCTGGCAAACACAACAGCGGGATTCTACGACAATGGTTTCTACAACATTGGTGTGCAGGATCAGAAACTGGATGCCGGTGTAGGTCGCATGGACCTTCCGTTTGGTCCGATCTCGCTGTCCAAGCTGGCATCGGGACTCACCTCTCCTTCCCAGAAGGTGCCCGCTGCTTCGCAATGGCCTTCTCTTGCCAAAGGACTCGCACTTCCGGCAAAGGTGGAAGGCATGTTCAAGACACCAACACTGCGAAACGTCGAGCTGACAGCGCCGTACTTCCACACGGGTAATCACGCGACGCTGGAAGACTCCATCGAGTTCTATGCTGTCGGCGGTGACTTTCGAACAAACGAACATCTGGATGACGACATTCATCGTATTGCACAACTGGCAGATCATCCTGACCGAATCCATCAGCTCGCTGCGTTCATGCGAACACTGACAGATGAACGAGTTCGATTTCGCTCTGCCCCGTTTGACCATCCCGAACTAACGGTGCCTAATGGTCACGTTGCGGGTGCCAACGGCATGGTCCTCGACAATCTGATCACGCTCGAAGCGACCGGGGCCAGCGGTGCTGAATCAGCCTTTCCAATGTTCACAGACCGACTGGGCGCGACGGTTCCTCTGCAGAAGAGTGGCAGTACGACTTCCGGAGCGCTTGCGTCCTCGGCAGCGTCAAGCACAGCGTCCAAAGACCTGCAGATGAGCGAGCTGAACCGGAAAATGAATGAATTGCAGCAGTCTCTGAATAACGAAACGCAGACTGTCAATCAGGAACTCAACAACGGAGCGATTACGGCTCAGCAGCAGAATGCCAAACTCACAGACATCAATGATCGACGCTCTAATGGAGTTCGACAGCTGACCGAAATGATGGCGATGCTGAATTCCTCGAGTGCATCGACGGGAACATCGACCGCCCCTTCGTCGACGTCATCGGTGGCTGTCTTTGTTCCGTCCGTCAGTTTGAACAGTGGCTCAACCACCACGTCAGGCTCAGCCGCAAGCGGAGATCCTGCTGCGACGGCAACATGGATCGTTCCAATTCTGAACGTTGGCACACTCCCGCAAGCCAGCCTCCCAGGCTCCAGTATTTCTGCACTTATTGAGGTGTCGCCAATCATCGTGACGCGTTCCGGTGGTGAGTCTCCACTTCTCTTAGAGATCCCTGGTGTACCATTGTCGTCGTTGTCGAGAGACGCGGCTTCACGGAACAGCACCCTTTCTCCTTCTTTGGTGACTGGTGTCACGGCAGAGTTTCTGACAGCAGACGGTGAGATCGAAGCAATCTCCACCAGATTCATTGCAGAGCCTCTCGACAGCGGAAAGGTCACGCTTCGCCTGCGGGTCGAGTCGACAGAATTCGAGGGTCTCCCGGACGTGACTCACGTACGAATTGTTCAGAGCCTGTCCGGAAGTCTGGGCGTTGCTGAACTGGCAACACTTGCCCTTGTTGAAACCAACGTAGCCGCAACTGCTCCGGCAGCTCCGCGGTAACAGGATTCGGACGGACACCTGCAGATCATCCGATGCCGGCGAGAGGCTCACGGCTGAGTCCCTGAGATGTTGCCCCTCAGGTTTGTTGAATGATGCAACTCCGCGTTCCTTGTCCTGCCCCGGGGAACTGTGCGTGGGTCTGCGTCACCGATTCCATTTGCACTTTTCATTTCTTAACACTCTGGATGTACTTATGAAGATGTGGCGATTCTGGAAGAAAAATCGATGGCCGGCTTTACTGCTCTCGGCATCGTGCCTGTCCTTCTCGTTGATGCAAAACGGCTCAACGGCGCAGGAGGCTGCAAACCCGCAGCAACAGCTCGAGGCAGCACTGCAGCGGCATCAGCGCGAACTGGAGACGATGCTCAAGCAGCAGGAGACGCAGCGACAGGCGATCAGCGACGCCATCAATGCCGCAGCCTCTGCAACGCCGGTGAACAATCAGGCGATTCAACAGCTTCAACAGCAACTCGTGACGCTGCATCAGCGACAGGATGCTGAAAAGCAGGCCCTGGCAGCCCGTCAGCGTCAGGAAACTGAGGCACTGCGAGGTGCCGTGAATCCTCAGACTCCTGCTGGTACCGGCGGAACCACTGGCGGCACGAATGACCCGGCCGCTCCGGCGCAGATCACGCCGGCTGATGTCGCAGACATGGCGCTGGCCCCGGAAGTTGTTCCTGAGCCAATCGTTGTTGACCGTGCGATGACGCCGCTGGGGTCGGTAAGGGATATCGTCTTCCAGGACGAAGCCGCAGCAATCCAGCTCGGTAAGGCCCTGTTCTGGGATGTTCAGGTTGGTTCGGATAACAAGACCGCATGTGCGACCTGCCATAACTTCGGTGGTGCCGACTGGCGAGTCAGGAATCAGCTGGCCAGTGGCGGAAATCATCAACTGACACTGTCCGACTTCCTGAATAACAGCAATGGCCGCCTCGACGGTGTTGTCGGATCTCAGGGAGTCGTCCAGAAACAGTTTGCGGGAGTGAATCCTCCTGGTGAGGATTTATCAACGGCTCCGACAGCATCAGAACTGGCAAAGCAGTTTACTCTGTCCGGTACAGCAGAATCTTCCACGCGTCAGGTGACCGGGCGCAATGCACCGTCGGTCATCAATGCGGCCCTGTATTCGCGACAGTTCTGGGATGGACGCGCACATCGATTCTTTAACGGTGAAAACATCTTCGGAAGCCAGGACCCGGCGGCAGGCGTCTGGGAGAACCAGGGCGGAAGTCTGGTCAAGAATACTGACTTCCTTGTGGACTATTCTTCCCTGGCGTCACAAGCCGTCGGCCCGGCTCGCAGCGGAGTGGAGATGTCACACGGTCCGGATGGTGCACGCAGTTTTGCCGACATCGGTAAGAAACTGCTGGATGCCAGAACTCGACCACTGGGACTGCAGAAAGTCCATTCATCCGACAGCGTTCTTGGCCAACTCGCCACTGGTGCTGCGAAGGGTCTGAATACGTCTTATGCCGAAATGGTCCGTAAAGCGTTTCGACCCGTTTACTGGAATAACGACAGCAGCAGTGTTGATGGCTACACTCAGATGGAAGCCAACTTTGCGCTGTTCTTCGGGCTTTCTATTCAGGCGTACGAACGAACTCTGATCTCCGGCGAAAGCCGGTTTGACGAATTTGCAAGAGGCGATGCAAGTGCATTGTCCTTTGATGAAAAGGAAGGGCTAAAACTGTTCCTTGCAGAAGGTACGGCCTGCTCCGCCTGTCACAGCGGCTCTGCATTTTCGGAAGCACGCTGGGACAACACACTGGCCAATCCAATTGAAGACTCCGGCTCTGATGTCATTGAAACAGGCTGGGCGAACATTGGTGTTCAGAATCAGTCGCTGGATGCAGGTGTTGGACGCATCGACCTTCCGTTTGGCCCGATTTCTCTGGCAAAACTGGCCGTCGGCGCAACGAGTTCGTCGATGAAAGTTGACGCTCATGGGCAGTGGAAGGACCTTCCGACAGCAAGCGGGGAACCAGCGCTGGTCGATGGAGCCTTCAAGATTCCAACACTGCGAAATGTTGAATTGACCGCACCTTACTTCCACACAGGTAACTACGGAACTCTCGAGGACGTTGTTCGCTTCTACTCACGCGGCGGCGACTTCCCTGAGAATGCTCAGCTGGATGGGGACGTTCACGAGATTCCTGAATTGAAGGACAAACAGGACAAGATCGGTCAGCTCGCGGCATTCCTGCGTTCATTGACTGATGAACGAGTCCGTTATCAAAGTGCTCCGTTCGACCATCCGGAACTGCCTGTTCCCGATGGCCACGTTGCGGGTGCGAACGGCGTCGCTCTGGACAACATGGTCGTCCTTGGGGCGACCGGAGCCGAAGGAACTCGTACGGCGTTCCCGATGTTCACCGATCGCATCGGCGCTTCGAAACCACAGGTCGCTGATCCTAACACGGCATTGTTCACGCTGGGTAACGGCACGACGACTGGTGGCACGACGACTGGTGGCACAACGACTGGTGGCACAACGACTGGCGGCACAACGACTGGCGGCATAGTTGCCGGTGGTGGTGCAGCGGCAGGCGGTGGTGCAACGGCAGGCGGTGGTGCAGCAGCAGGCGGTGGTGCAGCAGGTGCGGTTGAAACCGTCACGATTGCTGGTGGGTTCAACGGCGTCTACATCTACGAAGGGCCGATCACGGCGGCAAGTGCCAATTCTGTGACAATCATGGATCTCATCACGCTCGACATGCGGGATCCGAGTATTGTGAATCAGACAATTGCAGGCACCTTCGGCGATCACGACGGTCAGGCAACAACACCACCTCAGGCTTTGACCTGGAGTCAGCTGGGAACGGTTCTTTCTCGTGCGGGTCTGGGGTACTCCGACCTCGTGAATCATCCTGGTCTTTTGAACTATGTTGCGAAGGGCGAAGCGGTCGAGATCAACGGCAAAGCTGTTCCGCTTTTTGATGCCCGAGCAAACACCATCATGACCATTGAGCCGCGTGAGAACGTGGCGGTCGGGAAGCTGGTACAGACTGGCGGTCAGGCAACTCCTGCGACGACTGATGACACATTTGCCATTTCGGGGGTTCCCGTAGCACCGAGCACGGCCGTGGGTTTTCATTCTGTCAGTCTTGCGGAACTCAGTGCCCTTCGGGGACAGCTTGTTGGAGCAATTGGGCATTACATCCCGCTGACAGCGGGGGTTGCGAATTCCGGAAAGATGCACATCAGGGAAATCCAGACGGATGGTATTGCTCCACCGGCAGGACCTGTCATCAGTCTGGTAGAAGGACCAATCACTGCCATCGGAACAGGTTTTCTGGAAGTGATGGGTCAGAGAATTGATATTGCACCGACGATGGAAATTCCGGGGGTGACTCCCCTTCCAGGGAAGGCGACATTCACAGGAATCGACATCCCGACGCTTGCTGATAATCAACGAGGCAGCTTCGCCTTCATGTCGATCATTGGAGCGACCGGAGCCGTTGACTATCTGGTGGATTCCGCAGCTCCACCGGCTTCTGCCGGAGAGGCGTATCGCGTCAACTTTGTGGAACTGGCGGAGAACCTGCTGATCGCACCAATGACCGTGAAGCAGGGCGTCGTGACCCCCATTGTTGGCGGGTCTCCTCGACACAATCTTCTGCTCAGTGGAGACCGACGGTTCCGAGGTGACTGGCGCGATATCGGTGGTGTCCCGATTACGCTGGGAGCACCGGTCGATGGTATTGGGCAAGTGACTGACACAACGATTGATCTGACCGTTGGGACTTTCGCCGGCTACTACGATCGGACGACGAATGCTCTCTGGGTATTGACCGGGGATACCGAATATCATCCAGAAGGAACCGTCCGAATCAGCCTCGCTCGAGGCCGACAGCGTGACGGAAGTGGCGACCTGGATATCGTAGGCCAGGTGAAACCGCTAAAGCAGGCCAACGGAACATTCAATATTCCATCGACTGTGGACATCGATGCCGGGACGTTTGGTAGGTTCACACTTCCCACCAACCCCGCTATCGGCCTCGTCAAGCTGGGAACACCGGCTGTGGCCGGCGCTGCTGCAGCGGCGGATGTGGGTTTGTTCAAACTCAATGTTCGCACCGGCACCAACACTACCGGCACACTGGTCCCGAAAGAGATTTTTGGAGAAGTTCCTTCACGACCGGAGATTCAGACTCAGCTGAAGGAGGTAGATATCCGCGATGTTCGCCCGCCAGTCGGTGTGGCAGTTGTGGATGCCGCAGGCCTTGCACCTGCAAACACAATTGCTTCTCTGTTGACGACCGATGCTCAGGGAAATGCGGTTCTCGCCGCAGGCGTAACGGGCTCGGTTGGAACTCGACTGGATCAGCAGCGTGTGGATCTGGCAATCACTGCACCGGGGCAGCTGTTTGATGCCGCCTTCAAAACAGCGCTGGCGGCCGTTGACCCACTTCTCGGACTGGCTGTGGACGGAGCATCCGTTCGTGCGACAGCCACGGATGCAGCAGGGAACATTTCAAATCTGGTGCCAGGATTCATCGTCCTGCCAGATCCTGCAGTGACAGGAGGCGTCCTGATTGAAGGTGGGTTCCGCGGCCAGGCGGCGCTGGATCTTGCCGGCAAGACGCTGAACATTTCCCTTGTTAATGGGACGCAGCAGGTGACGGTTATCTCCGGGTCCTTCAGTGCTAACCTTGCCTTCACGAACACGACGCCAGGCTCACTGCCTGCTCCAGTGGTCCCCACAGGGGCTGTCGTGATCGGACGCGACCCCGGAGCTGGCATTGCACTGGAGACTCTGAATACTCAGCTTCTCGGTACGGTGACAATTTCGAATCGTCTGGCGAATGGTCGTCTGGACATGGCGATTGACAATGTTCCGGCAGCGGCCTTCAGCAACCGGTCATCCGTATTTGTCGGTGGTGTTGTACCGGCAACGCTGGATATTGCTTTGAGCGGTATTACGGCGGAGTTTCTTGATGCCAGTGGCAACGTGGTTGCTGTGTCTCCGTACTTCACGGGAGCTTTCCAGAGTCCGACTCTGGTGACGCTCGGCCTGACAGTTCGTGATGCAGCACAAGCGTCACTTCTGGCTCGTGCTACACAGGTCCGAATCGTGCAGAGCAATGCAGGTTCGCTGGGAGTGACGGAACTGGTCACTGTGTCGATTGCCGATCAGGCAACCGCTCAGATTGTACCGTTGGCTCCGACGCCAGTCGTGGCTGGTCCATAACCGGAACGATGCTCTTTCAGCCACTCCAGCCGTGTCGGTGGAGTGGCTGAAATTATTACTGTGCTGCCCCGAAAACAATGGCCTTCGCGGAACGAAGCGCCTGCACAGCGGACTGATGATTGTGGCAGAGAGTGTTGGCAATATTCATCTGCCAACCTGCACGCCCATCACTGTTCGCCAAGGGGAATCCCTTTTCTCGGGGTGGTGAAAAACTTCACTGACGCTCGTCTTGCGTCAGTGCGATAATCCTTTCGAAGGCACGCGCAGTTATTGCGCGTGTTGCCTTCTCCTTCACATTGGGATGGAGTTATTCCGTGAGTATTCTTCGTAGAATGCCACTCGTCGCGGCATTTGTGATGGCGGCGATCTTCGCGACCGTGATATCGGTATCATCTGCCGATGATAAGCGGTCTGTGGGTCTGAAAGTGTATGTTGTCGATGCAAATGGTCAGGAGACAGAAGTTGTCTCAGGCTTCAACTTTGTCGTCGAAGGAACTGGTGGTCCGGGAACGCGGATCTCAGCAAAGTTCGATGACAACAAGGCAAAGGAACTGGCTGGCAAAGTCCTGCGACTGAAGCGTTCCGGCGTGACCATTGCCGAGACTGTCATGGGCAATCTGCCAATGACACCGGCCGGAGCGACGACTGGAAACGCAACGTCCACTTCAGTGCAGACAGCCACCAACGAAGAAAAGCAGGCTGTCGCTTCAGAACTTCAGAAGATTCATCTGAAGGAATGGCGTGACCTTCAGGAACTGCACCAGGAAGAAATTGCTGACCTGCAAAAACGAGTTCAGGCACCAGAACTGGAGGCTGCGGCACGAGAAAAGGTGCTGGCGGAATTCAAGGCGGCCCTCGCTCGCCACGAAACGGATCGCAAGAATCTGGAAACATCGCAAAAGCAGGAACGTGAAAACGTCCATGCAACTCTGTTTGGCGCGAACGGACAGAATCCCGGTTCTGCCGCTCAGGTTCAGGCACTGATTGCTCAGTTGCCAGGTGCTGTTGCAACAACCGGCGGCACAACAACTGGGGGCACAACGACCGGGGGTGTCAATACGAATGCAGACATCGCGAACTCCATCGCGCGACAAGCTCGCGGCAAGTTCTCGAACTTTCTGACGCTTCCCACCAATCCGCTCAACCCTTCAATGGCATCCGACCCAACGCCGCCGATCACGGGGGCACAGGAGACGGCTGCACAGGCGGTCGTCCGTGCTGTTTGGGTGATTGGTCACTTTGAACATATCGCCCAGCATACTGATGGAGTGTGGGCTGGTGCCTCTGGTCCTGCCACTCCGGCTAACGGTCGTCAGGTGGCTCAATTCCCGACACCGTCGGCAGACACGACTGCCGGTGTTATGCATCCGGCCTTGCGTAACGGTGGAACGGACATCGAGTTTCCGATGTTCGTTCGCGAGATTCCGCCTATGACGATCAAACGGCCAATCGCTGTTTCGGCAACGCCCCTGAACACGGAAGAACTTCGTCGAGGATACAGTCCCGCCGCCTGGGGACAGATTGGCGTTGGTCAGGTGAAGCACGGAATTGCTCCTGAATACTGGCAGCACCCAGCAGACTGGGATAAACACCCAGCACAATTCTTCGAACTCACGTTGAAGCCTGTTTTTGCCGACGTTCTTGGCGTAGGCAAGCTCACACAACTGTGGGGTTATGATGGCAGTGTTCCGGGGCCCGCATTCTTCGCTCGCGAAGGTGAGCCTTTCATCGTTCGCAACATCAACAATTTAGCGCACGACCGTTCGACACACCTCCACGGTGGTCACACTCCTTCACATTCCGATGGCTCGCCGCACTTCACGATTACTCCAGGAAGTGCTCGGGATTACTACTACCCTAATATCGCGCCGCGACTCCACGATCGAAATCTGGATATTCTGAAACGCACGGCAGAAACTGGTGAAGACTATATGACGGCTGCCAAAGCTCTAGGCATCCCGGTCTACATCAGCAAAGAAGGTGCGGCCCCGACTGGAGATGATCCTCCTGGTGGATGGCCATCCGAAGCAGATGGGAATCCCGCTCGAATTCAGCGAGTCCTTGGACCATTGGGCGGTCTCGAAGGGGACCCATTCGATTCAGCAGAAACCGGAGATACCCTGTGGTACCACGACCATGGCATGGACGAGACGGCTCCTGCTGCATACTCCGGCCTGGCAGGTGTTTATCACTTGACGGACAGCATCACTGAGGAACTGATGAGGAAGAACGTCCTTCCAAGCGTGTATCCGAAAATCGGCGAAGACGCCAACGGTGTTGCCCAGGCTTTGGATTTTGATCCTATGAAGCGTGGAGGCCCGGATACCGATTACAACAAATACTTTGCACACTTCTGCGTTGGGGATAAGGTCTTCAACCCGGATGGCTCTCTTTTCTATGACACTCTCAGCCATGACGGCCAGCTCGGAGACGTAGAAGTTGTGAATGGCGTGGCCCATCCGAAGTTCACTGTTGAAAAACGAAAGTACCGCTTCTCAATGCTTAGCCACTCCAATGCACGCTGCAGTGCATGGCAGTTGAGAACCCCGGACCACCGTCTGGCTCAGCCATTCTGGCAGATTGGCTTTGATACCTGGTTGTATCCAAAACCAATCGTCCAGGATTACTGCCTGGTAACTCCGGCAAAACGTATCGACGTGATTATTGACTTTAAGGCACTGGCCGACAGGGGCATTCGGGAGATTTACCTCGAGAACATTCTCCCACAAATTGATGGCCGAGGGCCGCGTGGAACGGCAGACATGAATCAGCTGCTGGCAAATGGCACGATCCTGAAAGACGGAGAAGCTGGCCAGCGTGTGATGAAGTTCGTCATTACCGACGAACCGATTCATGGTGGCAAACCGGATCTCGCAATTACGCTCGACACCCCATTGCGACCACACAATCCAATCACGGCGGATGAGGTTGTTGCGACGCGCATTTTCTCATTCGCGCGCAGCCAGGGTGCATGGAAGGTAAACGATGTCTTCTATGACACGGCTGTTGCCAACGTTACTCCGGTGATCGGAACGGCGGAACGCTGGATTATTCGGAATAACGGAGGTGGATGGTGGCATCCGGTGCATCTGCACCTTGAAGGACAGCATTGGCAGGCCCTCAACGGAAAGAAGCCGGCCCTGCGAGATCAGTTCAAACAGGATACGGTTATTCTTGGATCTGGCGATGAAGTCGAACTTTTCATGAAGTTTCGAACATGGATCGGCAGCTTTGTGTTCCACTGTCACAATCTGGAACACGAGGACATGCGAATGATGCATAATATGGATCCTCGTCTGCTTCCTACGGTCGCACCTCAGCAGACTCAGAATCTGTTTCCGTAGGATCCACATCGTGAGGGTTGCTCGCCTCATGGTGACGTCAGGTCCCCTGGCAGTTCAGGTATGCCAGGGGACCTTTTTTGTTGCAGCAGCTTCGCCTTTTGAAACGTGCCAATGCACTTATCGTGGTAAAAAAGTTAATGGCCCTGTGAAATCTATAAGATAGTTTTATTTGAACGCATTACATACCGTGTGAGGCGCAATTTTAAGTGTCTGCCACAACCTGCGTCGGCAGCAGGAGTCTACGATGAAACGATTGCTTGATGTCGGTGCTGTCCTTATTGTTCCAGGGGCATGTCTCACGCTGGCCGTATGCTACCTGACAACGCCATCTCAGAACGAGACGAAGTCGACCGGGCAGCGTCCGATGAACAGTGTTATCTGCCCTCTGACGGGCGAGCCGCTCGGATCGGATGAGATCTGCTCACTTGTGCCCGAGTCCCTGCCATCGAGTGTTGACAGTTCACAAAGCCAGGCTCCGGCAGCATCACTCAAGGAAACGGTTGGCAACTCCAGCCAGCGGATGACAAAGCTGTCGCCCGAGGAGTTGAAAGCCCGGGTTCATGCGATCGATCCCAGCAATCGTTATGCTTACCCGGGGCGCCCCTATGTGATCGGTGACTCCGAGTGGGTGCTTGACAACTCCATTGTCGACGAAGCTGGCATGCAACGCCGCGTTCGACGTGCAACGGGGCGGAATCACCGTTCCAATGGTCGACTCTCCGACCGTTTCTCTGACGTCGTCCTGAGAAACGAAGAAGGCGAGACAGTGCGCTTCTACTCCGATCTTGTGAAGGATCAGATTGTCCTCATCACATTCTTCTACACTCGCTGTTCCGGGATCTGTGCACCAACGAACGAGAACATCGTGGAACTCAGGAAGCTTCTTGCGAAATCCATTGGGCCGGATGTTCGGTTCATCTCCATCTCACTTGATTCCGACCATGACAAGCCGGAAGTCCTGAAAGCATTTGCCGCCCATTATAAGGCCGACGATCCAAAATCGGAGCTGCCACTTCCGCGCTGGGATTTTGTCTGCGGTGACTGGGATCAGATCAACATCCTTCGGAAAGAGATGGGCGTTTATGATCTCGACCCGGTTGTTGACTCGGACCGTTCTCAGCACGCGGGCATCATGACGTTCGGCAATGACCGAACAGACCGATGGTCAGCCATCGCATCACTTCTGCCACCGGCAACAATTCAGAGATCTGTGCTGAAATTTGCCGGTAGTCAGTACAAAGATCCTGTGCATGATGTGCGAGCGATCGTGTCACAGGATCGATGGGAAATTCGTGGTCCGATGACAGGGCTGCGGGCATGGAATCATGGAATCTCTATTCTGGGAGCTGAAGAACAGATACCAGATACGCTCCCGATTGAAGGGACGACTGGCATTCGTGGCGAAATGCTTAAGGATCTCGTTGACTCCAATGTGCACCAGGGGTTGAGAGTCCTTATGCCGTATCCTCGACAAACGGCCGTGATGGTCTCCGCGTCCGGCGGATATGACGATCAAAGTGTACGTGTCGCAGATCACCTGCGAGTTGATCCTGCAACTCATCAACTGGCGGGAGTCCTTTCCACGACAGCTGATGGCGGACTGATGATCGCGGGGATCCCGCTGATTGAGAATCCGGACCTCCGTTTTCCAATGCTGATTACAGATCTGTCCGGACAGGAACTGTCCATGCAGAGGATGCCACAATGTCTTGGAAAGCGGGCTTCGGCACGAGGCTATTTTCTGGATGGCAGCTTTTTTGCCGTACATCTCCAGCTTGATGACCTGGTGCTGAGAGACCATCAGCCTGATGGCCCTTCACTACAGATTCAGCTGGCAACGTCGGACCGACTCTCTGGGCTCCTTCGGGTCATTGGCACAACGAAGTCCGGGGCATTGATTGATGGTTCCGTGATAGAAATTGTGGATGGAACGGACGGTCATTTAGTCGGGCGTGCCACGGTGAAGGCTGCACCGTCCGGATTTGGACGGTTTTCCATTCAGACGTGTGAGCTGAATCGAGTTCCGTCATTTGTCATTCTGAAGTGGCAGAATGGCTCCGAATCGCTGGTGAGTGAACGTCAGGTCGTTCAGCCTTCGATGCTGAACGAAATTCCTGATCAAGATTTAGGCTTTGTTCACGGACCGCTGCAAAGCCTTTCAGATGATCTGTCAACCTTTTCCGTTGGCGCACTCGAGTTACGAACCTCACCGCAGTCATTGTTTGTCCCTGAATCCACCCGCGAAATGCTGACAGCGACTCACCAATCATCGCCGGAAACTCGGTCTCTTCTGCCAGCTGACATGAATTCCGGGATCCCTGTTCGAGTCAACTTCCGGGATCTGCAGACTACTGAAGTCGGCAATCCAGTGAAGGAGCCTGTCGAAGCTCGCTGGATTCGCCTTCTGCCGGAAGAATGTCGACTTGTCGGTAAAGTGGAGACTGTTGATGAAAATAAGAAGACGGCTCAGGTTGCTGGTGTGATCGTTCAGTTAAAGGGCGATGCTCGATTCCCGCTGGTGATCGAAACTGTCAGCGGCTATCCGGTATCGGCCGAGTCCGTGATGAGTCTGAAATCGCTTGAAGGCCAGACAGTCATCGTCCATGGTCTCAGTCATGTCACACATCAGCGGGCGGAAACGGGCTCGATGATAACGAAGTGCACCATGATTGCCGTACGCGTTCAGTTGCCGGATGAGATCATACAGCCGGAAGTGGCATCGGCTGCGCGGGCAGAGTGATCCGCTGCGATTCGCGGCGAGGATTGCGGGTTCGACTCCGGAAGGCTGAAACGAGTCCCCTGGATCCATAGAAAAGGCGAACGATAGAATGATGCGCTCTTCAAAGTACTTCTTCAGATTGTTTGTATCACTTGGCACCCTTCAGCTGGGGGAAGCGACCGCCTGGGCCTGTCAACAGCAGGCGGATACCCCAGTGCCCGCGGTCACTGACAAGAAGGATGGATCGCAATGGCACGATCTCAATCTGAAGTTCACGGGAGCACAGGTTGTCCGTGCACGGTTTCGTGTCAAGAACGAGATCCTCTTTCTGCTGCTGCCGATGCCTGGGGAGCCTCGGCCCATTGATGATGACTCAGAGGCGACCGGTCTGCGGAAGATGGCACTCCGTCGAGTCGGAAAGCCGGCGGCGAACGAGCTGGAAGGAGGCTGGAGAGTCTTTCAGGCAACGCTCGATGGAAAGGAAGCGGTTCAGTTTCATGGTGATGAACTGACATTCTCAAAGGATACCGTGGAAGTCTATGAACATCGGAGTGAACAGCGTTACGCGGCCGAACTGGAACTTCCGCAGAAGACAGGATCCAAACCCGACGGGGTAATGACACCCGCAGAGATTCTCGAGGAGAAGTTCGGAGCAGAACTGGAACGAGACTCCGCTGGTTTGGTGACCTCTGTCAGCCTTCTGGGACGTCGTAAGAATGAGTCCGTTTCGCAGTTTACTTCAGAACACGCCGAGGCATTGAAACAGCTTCCAGACCTGCAGACGCTGGTGATAGCCGATCATGACTTTTCAAATGCCGCAGAGGACCTGAAGTTCCTTGCGTCTCTCACGAAACTGGAGAAGCTGGATCTGAGAAAGACCAACGTCAACGACGCGGCGATGGAGAATCTGGCATCGCTCCAAAACCTGAAGATACTGAAGCTGGAGTATAGTTCTTTGGTCAGCGATGGTATTGAACAGTCCCTGAGCAAGTTGGCTACACTGGAGGAACTGGATCTCGCATTTGTGCCGGTTGGTGACTCACTGGTCAAAAGCGTCAGTCGTCTGCCCGCGCTGAAGAGGCTTTATCTTTATGGAACGAATACGTCCGACGTCGGGTTAAACGAACTGTCGCGAATGCAGTCGCTTGAGGTTCTGTATGTTGGCTCTGACGAAGGTGCTGCCATAACAGACCAGTGTCTCTCCGCCCTGAATCGATTGAGCAGATTAGAGGTCCTCGGAATTCCGGGAACTCGTATCACAGATGCGGGAGTTCGCGACCTGCAGAAGGCACTCCCGGGCTGTCAGTTGTCAGGGGTTGAGAATCGCATTCTGGATTCTGCAAAGCCAGTCATGCGCCAAGCGGATGGCACGGCTGAGGGCGTTTTGACCTTTAACGGGGTGAAGTATCATTTCCAGCACGCCTGCTGCTGGCGGGTGCTGGATGAGACGGACAGTCTGCATATCCTTCTGACGGAAAAGCCAGCCGATCTGATGGAACTTGAACTGTCTTACGCTCGCTATTCCAGGGACTTTACTTTCGAACCGTTCCAGAATCAGATTCGGATGGTTGTCGACAAGGGTGACATCGTGAAGTCAATCCACATCGTTGCCGGAGGAAAGTCAGTGGATGTGATGGGTGAGGGAACGAGCGTCAAGACGGACGTGGCGGACGGAAAACTGTCAGGGCAGTTCAGAACGCTTTCGCCCGGAGGAAAGTCTGGTCACTTATGGACATTCGACGCACGCTTTAGTGCTGACATCGAGTTGATTTCTTCCCCTCCGAAGAAACCCTGACAAGCCTTCCGGAGGTCACTCCCGGCGGAAGTTTTCCGGTCACGCGCCAGAGTTTCCGCTGATGGCTGACGGTTCGCGTTGCTCAGACACACGAGAACGATCCGGAGAGACTCGCAGTCGGGCAACACCGGAGTATCTCTGTCGTGCCGTATTGCCCATGATCCTGCACATGGCCATGCTGAGCTGTTCGCGGTTCATCCCGGCAGGCAATGCCGACCACCGATCCAGACGGTCATTGCCGAACGTCAGTGTTGCGGCATGCTGTGATCGATCCGCGTCAAGCACTGGGTCCAGTTCGTACGCTCCAAGTGCTTTTCGCAGAGTCTCGAGATCTTCTGGTGAGCATGATGCAAACACCCAGTCCGGCAGCGCATCGTCGGTGCTGACCTGGTAGCCCCGGCGATACTCCGCGAGTTTCTTCACGTCGTCTGTCTCGGGATCAAGGGAAACGGAAATGAACACCATTTCCTCTGGGGAGAAGTGTTCCGCAAGTTCGTTGCGGATCCTGCGAATCACCATGGTTGTCCCCGGGCAACTTCCATCACATTGAGTGTAGAAGAAGTTGATGCAAACACTCCGCTCACGAACGAGGTCCGAGTACAGGCGAAAAGTGCGACCCTGATCATCGGTCATCCGGATGTCCGGAATTCGCAGACCGGAACGCCTTTCCGTCGGGGCGTCGATTCGAACATCGGACAGACTTTCCACCCGAGTGGCGTTCTGTTGCTTCAGCAGAGAGTCCGAGTCGACTCGCCACTTTGAGACAGCCAACAATGAAGACAGAGTCAGAGCAACGATGCAACTCAGCAGTATGAGTCGGCGATGAATCATAAGAAATGGTCTGGTTCAGAAGCGTGAAAATGGCTTTGAATGTGATTGATACGTTATCGGTGGGGCAGACGACCGGCGAGGGAGTCCGATTGGAAGCGAATCACCAGAAGTGCGGACCAAAGGCAGGCAGACGTGTCCGGCCCGTCCGGCGAAGAAAACAGCTAACGAAAAGTGCGCTGAAAAGAGTCTGCAAACGCAGGCTTCCCTGCGTGCGTTTGCAGAACGTTACTCCCCTGTTTCGCAGTGATTGTCAGGGGTGAAACTGCTGAAGTGGCTGATCGGAAAGTGGCCCGTCACTCCGCGGATCAAATACGAACATCATTCGCATGTCCTCATGCTCGACGTTGTGACAGTGGAACACGAATGGGCCGCGGAATGTCCGAAACTTCATGAAGATTTCCGCTTCGGTATTGGGGCCCAACATGGTGGTGTCCACCTTGAACCGTTCGGACAAAGGCGGGATCTTGCCATCGATCTTCTGGATCTGATGTGATTCCAGATGGATATGCACTGGATGCCACCAGCCGCCGCTGCCATTTCGCAGAATCCATCGCTCCGCACTGCCGACTCTCGGGCATGCGTCCGCTCGAAACTCATCGAAGAATTTCTGGTTGATCTGCCACGCACCTTTGCTGCGGTGAAACTCGAAAGTGCGAGTCTGCACAATCTCCTCCGGGCGGATCGGCACGTGGGGCCTGAGCGGCGTTCCTTCTGCTACTGTGGCATTGTTTGGCTGCCGAGGACCTTCGACGATGAATTTCATCAGCCGAGTTCCCGGGATTCGCACATCTCGATCATCCAGCTTGCCGTTCGGACCGCGCCCGTCGTTCTGTTCCAAAATGTTCTCAAGGAATACTTCGTTCGGGCTGTTGGTAAAGTCAATCACCACATCTGCACGCTTGGCAGGACTCATCAGCATAGTGCGACGGATGATCGCCTCTGGATAAAGCCAGCTGTCGGTACCGAGACCCAGGAATGGTGATTTGTCACTCATTCGCAGTTCAATGTGGCGAGCATTGCAGCCATTCAAAAATCGAAATCGGTACTTCCTGCGCTGGACGTGCATCTTTGGGAAGGCCTTTCCGTTCAGCACATAGACGTCGCCGAGGTATCCGTCATGATCCAGCGGGTCGAAGAAGATCGTGCCATCCGAGTTAAAATTGCGGTCCTGGATCGAAACCGGAATATCAAAACTGTCGGCAGGCAGAACGTTTCGACGAATCAAATCGAGTTCGAGGTCGTCGTAGTGAAGGAAGAATCCAGACAGCCCGTGAAGTACCGTTTCGGCAGTGATGTCCATCGCATGGTCATGATACCAGCAGGTCGATGGGCATTCGGAAAAGTCAGGCTTCCCACCATGTACAGGAACGGTGTTGGTGTAGAAGTAGTCCCTTGCCTTCCCCGGAAGAATGTAAAAATTCGGGTAACCATCTGAGTGGGCCGGATTGTGTCCGCCATGCAGATGAGTCGAAAGTTCTGTGTCACGCAAGTCGTTGAACTGGCGTACGACGATTGGCTGGCAGCTTCGAACCTTGAAGGTTGGTCCGGGAACCAGACCGTCATACCCCAGCAGCGGTGTTCGAACCCCGGGAATAATCTCACCAACTGTCTCTCGAATCGACAATTCGTAGTACTGCTCCGGGAACTGTTGCGGAAACTCCATCGTCGGATCTTCCGCCAGCGTGCGATCAAAATACTCCGGCGCGACTCCATGAAAGCAGTCTCCGACTTCCCATGGCGGTGTTCCCGTGGAAACCGGCTGCTTCACCGGAGGAATCGGGAGATTCTGGATGAACCGGGGAACGTTCAGCTTGGTCCCGTCCCGGCCATCGCCTGCCGTGCCGGCCGCTGTGCCCTTCATAAACGAACCGGCGAACGCCGCTGAGGCGAGCGATGCAAGACCACTTCCCAGTGCCATTCTTCTTGTACTGCGGCAGTATGGACGTTTCTTATTCATTACCTTTACCTTGTATTAATTGCCTACGCTGCTTGTGTATCCCAGAATGTCGGGAGGTTGTATTTACATATTCAAAAAGTCCGCCATGAAATTTTGTTAATCTCGAACTTGTTTCAAAAGTGGAGATTGGTTCCCGGCGCTGGAAGAGTGTTGTCTGAAAGAAGTCCGGAGCCACGAGCAGGCGGAGAGATTCGGCTTGTGGGCTGCATTTCTCAGTAAAAAAAAGCGGTTTCATGAGAGGCGTTGGCGCACTGGCATCATGACGTTCGCCACTGAAGCAGAAGGGGTATCCCTTTTTTGCGGTAGGTTAATATCTACGTTGCCTGGTGAGACAGAAATGGCTGTTTGCGAATAGAGCCGTGCCGCACAGGCCATTAAGACGTGGCTGTAAAATATACAGTTATAGGGTGATTCCCGGAGATTTGGTCGTCTGCGTTGCCCTGCTGGATGGCAGTGGCGGGCAATGTCTCGCCGCAGTCAGTGCATCAAAAGGCATGAATCGTCTTGAAGAGTTCTAAGCGAAGGGCATTCCCGAGTCTGCGTGGCGGTAAATTTTCCTGTCGCTTTTTCCGTTCGATCTGCGCGGAAGAAACCGCCTGGGTTGAGTTGTGTTTTCAGGACCACAGAGACCGCCTGAGCGTGGCGGAAAAATTCTGTCGCCATGGTCATTTCATGACCCAGGATCTATTTGAGGTACCAGGTGTTGCAGTGTGGATGACAAAAAACATCGAGATGGCGCCGCATGGGGATAGCCCTTGCTCGAGCAGGAAGATTGCTACGGTATGTTCAGGGGAAAAACAATATTACTGCTGTTCAGCACGCTGTGCAGTGTTGCTTACCTTGCGTATCGCGCACTCTACACACTGAATCTGGACGGCTACTGGACTTCAGCATTCTCAGTGGCTGTCCTGATCGCAGAGATTCACGGCGTCGGATTGATGCTGCTGTATTACTGGCAGATTCGCGACACAACTCCGGCACCCAGAGTTCCGCCGCTTCAGGGCCGCTCGGTGGACATCTTTCTTCCGACGTACAACGAAGATGTCCCGCTGTTGCGCGGCAGTCTGTTGTCTTATCTGGCGTTCGACTATCCCTGTCGCATCTATGTGCTGGACGATGGAAATCGCCCGGAAGTCCGCAAGCTGGCGGAAGAGCTTGGAGTCGAGTACATCGCGCGGGGAAACAACCTTCACGCGAAAGCCGGCAACATCAACCATGCCCTGGAGATGACATCCGGCGAGTTTGTTGTGATCTTTGATGCGGACCATGTGGCGAGACCGAATTTCATCAGCCGCACCATCGGTTACTTTGCTGACGAACGAGTTGGCTGGGTTCAAACTCCGCACGCGTTTTACAACTTCGACAGTTTCTCCAGTATCTACCAGCCTGAACGATCACGCTACTGGGAAGAAGGCGACCTGTTCTATCGCTGCATCCAGCTGGGGAAGTCAAATGCCAATGCTGTAGTCTTTTGCGGCAGTGCCGCCATGATGCGACGCTCGGCCCTCGAAGACGTGGGGCTGATTGCCGTTGAGACGATCACAGAAGACATGCATACCGGACTTCGAATGCATGCCAAAGGATGGAAGTCCGTGTTTGTCGAGGAGCGGTTGATTGCTGCCCAGGCGGCTAACGATGTAACAACCTACCAGTCGCAGCGTCTGCGATGGGGCGAAGGTAATCTGTCCATCATTCGCTACGACAATCCACTCACCATGCGCGGGCTGACGCTGACTCAACGGATTCACTACATCGGGAGTATGCTTGGCTGGAGTTCAGGTGTCGGTCGACTGGTGCTTTACGCGACCCCGATCCTGATGCTGTTGACAGGTGTTGCACCAGTCGGTCGATTGACGGCCGTCTATGTGGCACTCCTGCTGTCACACCTGATCGTTTCATGGACGACGCTGAAGGTCACAGGAATGGGGGCCTTCCGTATTATCGGCAACGAACTCTCCGGGATGGCCTGCTTCTGGGTGCAGATTCGCGCCGTCTGGCGTGCGCTGACCAGAAAGAACTCTCGATTCGTCGTGACAAAGAAGAGAGGCCGACAGACGGCCAGTCTGATGAGTCACATTGTTCCCCAGCTGATTCTGCTGGCATCCGGACTTTTGGCGATTGCATGGAGTGCCGCAAGAGTCCTTTTTGGCGTCGATCAGAACGCTTTCGGTCTGCTGATCGGGATTGGCCTGATCGTTCCCCAGACACTTCTGGCCTGGACGGTGATTCGTCGCGCGCTCTGTGGGACAGATCGACGATTTTCGTACCGTCACCAGCAGGGCGCCGTGCATGTCGTTTTGCGAGATGCGGAGGAATCATCACCCTCGACGGTTCGACACGGTGTCTGCTGCGACTTCAATGAAACCGGGGCCAAGGTTCTTTGCTTTGAGTCTGTCGAACCTGGCAAGAGTCTGCTCGTCAATCTCCAGACAGGTCATCGCTCGGTAGAAGTCCAGGGAACAGTCCGATGGGCGTCACCCGCAGTGCCGAACGACAATGGATCCTCTCGATCCGGCTGGCATCTGGGGATCCACTTTGAATCACCGTCAGAGCAGTGTCTGAAAGAGTTATGGTCGATCGGCCTTGAGCATGTGGTCGCGGACAACTTTGAGCGTTTTCATTCGGCAGGCGAAGAAAGTCATGACCTGCTCCTGCCGATTGTACTGAAATCGGACGACGGACTGACTCTGCTGCACAGCCTGCTTCGTTCGTTTGAGGGCACGACGCTGTTTGTGCGTGATTGCAGACTGATCCCGGATAAGACTCCGATCGTGTTTGAGATTCATTCGCCGCTCGGGATCATCCGCGGGCGTGGTACATGCGAAACATCGACTCAGCACGATGTGGCGATTCGCATCAATGAGTTCGTCGGACAGGGACGCGGCCAGTTGAAGGTCCTTCGGGAACTGGCCAGGCATTCTCAGGCATCCGCTTTCGTAAAGCCCATGCCTCGCGCCCAGCGTCGCAGAGTCAGAACTCCACTGATGACGACCGCACGATGGGTGTCCGTCACAGCACTGGCCGGATGTGTGATCTTTTTTTCCGTCTTTAGCGACTATGTACTCCTGACTCGGCTGCTCTGGTTGCCGGATGCTCACGCGGAACAAAATGTCTGGTTGGCGGAAACTTGCCAGAAAGTCCGCGATGGCCGGATCAAAGACCTGTCACGAATTACGCTGCTGACACGGGTTCTGGAAGCCAATGGACAGAAAACTGAACTTGCGGAAATGTTCCGGCTTGCCATCGAACTACAGCCGGAGAATCAGGGATTGCTGCGTGGCACTGTCAACGCAGTCGCAGCCGTTGAGGGGCCATCCGAGGCGATACGACTCGCGCTGCATTCGGGGCTGACCCCGGAGCAATGCGAGAATGAAACGCTGCTGATCATCGTTCGGATGTCCGCTGCCGCCGAGACGCCGAAGAAGAGTATGCCGTTTCTTGAAGAGCTGACCCATCGCGACTCGCTTTCGGTCACAGAGCGTGTGGAACTTGGCGGCCATTGCCTGGCCGCAGACGAGCCGGCACTGGCGAGGGCATGTTTGGACGGCGTCACGCAGCCTGAAGATCCCGCGGCATTGGGACTGATCCGTGTCATGGTGGCCGTCGCGGAGAAGGATTTCGAGACGGTGCAGCGTGAATCACGGGATCTGGTCACCCGGTTTCCGGGCAACAGGGAGCTTCTGCTGTCGCTCGCCGACTGTCAGTACTGGGCCGGTGACTACAGGGCTGCTGCCGACATCTGGAAACGGATGGCAGCGCAGAACACTCTTGCATCCCAGGTACAGGATCGGTTTGCGGATGCCCTGCTGAAGATGGGACGTCCTGAAGAGGCGTTGCAACTATGCCTGACTGCTTCCGGGCCGCTGACTTCGCTTCGTTGCGCGGTCGTGCTGGAAGCGAAGGTCGCGATCTCTGGCCAATCCAGTTTCGATTCGAGCGAATTCTCAGAGGCATCGCACGAAGTGGCTGTTCGAGAAGCCCTGCAGTTTTCGCAGCCGGATGAGCGGCTGATCTGGGCGGTCGTCCGCGGACTGAAAGAAGGTCAGCCTTCTCAGCTGCTGTCCTATCTTGAAAGCCACAGGGAAGTTCTGGCCGTGAATCCCGACCTGCAGTTGGAACTGGCCGATCTATACTTTGCACGACAGGAATTTGAACGAGTTACTCCGCTGATCACGGAACTGACAGAAGGCACCGACAGTGAGGAGTTGAAGCGTAGCCGCGCGGAGCGGGTTCAGTTCCTGAAAGCCCGAAGTCTGGCGGGGCTTGAGCGATACTCAGAGGCAGCGGAGCTACTTGCACCGCTGCAGGCCAAAAGAGTCAGCGATGAAGTTCTCACAATGGAACTTGCGGGATTGTGGCTGAGTGCCGAGCGAACTGCCGAAGCACTTCAGTTGTCTCAGCAGATTTCACTCCAGGACTGTTCATTGGAAGTTGCCCGGCAAGTCGTGGGACTCCAAATGGCGGCTCAGGCGTGGCCAACACTCCCGGACACTCTGAATATGCTGATAAGTCGCTTTCCGGACGAGCAGGAGTTTCGGTTTGCGTCAGCCGAGGTCGCGTTTGCATCTCAGGACTTCGAGGGCGGATTAAGGGCATTGTCGGCACTGAATGCAGTACCGCTCGATGACGTGATGGCAGCCCGAAAGGCACTGATGGAAGGATGCGGCCTCATCTGGAATGGTCAGTATCCGGAAGGCCTGAAGCAGTTGATGCCGCTGAAGGAAGTTGTCCAGAAGAACGAACTGCGACTTGTGGAAGACACAATTCTGCTGGCGGCTATTGAAATGGAATCCATCCCGAAGTCGACAAGCGAATGGGGGCTGCCAGTAGCACGTTCTCTGTTGACACTGCCTCCGGAAGATCCTCGACTGCCAATTGTGTGCGCATTTCTGATGCGAAATGGTTCGGCAGAAGATGTCGTTGAGCGACTGCGGAGCCTGGCTGCCGGAACAAAACTCCCGCTGGAACTTCGCCTCTCCCTAATCGACGCGCTGGCAGAAACCGCTCGTTATGAGGCTGCGCTCAGGGAGATCTACTCTGTCCTCGAAACCGAGGACCTGGACCAGTCGACTCCGGAACAATCTCCTTATACTCCCGTTGGAAAACCTGTTCGAAGTATGGTGCCCCGGCGGTCTCGGTCAGGTGCAAGCAGGAAGAATCTGGCAATTCGTCCACGGCTGCTTCTGACAGCTGCACGCTGCGCCGCCAACTGCGGAAAGCTGCAGGAATCAGCCGACTATTTTCAGCAGTTGCGTGATGAAGACAATCTCGATGATGCCACCGCCATTGAGTATGCGGGCATTCTGTTTCAGCTGGAAAGAAAGTCGGAAGCGGCTGCTATTCTGGATGTTGCGGAAGACTTCTCCGGGGACAACCAGCTTCTGGCATTTGATATCCTGATTGCCAACGGTCGAACCGAAATGGCTGCAGCCATCCTGTCGGCTCTGGAGACCGAAGGGGCTCGTGCCGAAATCCCGAACCGAAAGATCCAGGAACGGATCGCCCGACTCGCGATCGTTCGCAGGGACTACCTTACAGCTGCGGCCGTGTTTGATGATCTGGCTCAGCAATCCCCTGAGGAAATCGACTACATTCGCCAGGCCGCCGGCAGTTATCTGCTCGGCGACAACATCGAGAAGTCACTGATGTGCTTTGGCCGACTTTTGGAAGCCGGCCAGCTGACTGCTGATGATACAGGTGGTCTGATGGCCGCGATTTCCCAGTCGAAGACTCCGCCCGCATGGGCTCTGGGATGGTCTGAACGTATCGAAAGCAGTGCGTTGCGAGGTGAAGTCGTGAATGCAGAGGTCATCGAGCAGCTTGTTTATCTGCGGCAGAGGCAGCAGAACACAAGATCGGCATTCAATCTTCTGAAGACTCTGCTGGAAATCCCGGGGCGTGCGACACCGCGATTGCGATTTCTGATGGCGAACATTGCGGCTGAGTGCGGAGACTTTGAAGAAAGTGAACGCCAGCTCAACCATCTGCGCAGGACACCAGGGGCATCCGAGTCAGGCGACAGTCACAAGGGGGCCGGCTTCTCACCAAATCCGCTGCCGTTGCTGCGTCAGAGTCGACGGTGACAAACTACCGTCATTGTTTCGAACAACACTCGACGTCAGCATTAGACCGCGCCGCTTCGCCCGATTGCTTGCCCGGTATTTGAAGTCGTCGCATCTTGTTGTAGATCGATTTTTCGCTGATCCCCAGACTTCGTGCAGCGCGGGCCTTGTTGCCGTTCTCACGGAGAAGCGTTTCCAGAATTGCCTGTCGCTCAATGTCAGCCAGTGTCCTGCCAGCAAGCACGAAAGCGGTTGACGGCCTTACGGAGACTTCCTGTGGCGTACCGGTGCGGTGGAACCTCAGATGATGCGGACACAGAACAGAGTCGTCGCAGAAGCTAATCGATCGCTCCAGCACATTTTCGAGTTCACGAATGTTTCCAGGCCATGTGTATTGCTGCAGCTCCATGAGTGCCGCAGGATCAATCGCCAACAATGATCGTCGATGTCGCTGACAGATCTGCGGGATCATTGAAGAAATGATCTCCGGGATTTCGTTTCGGCGATCCCGAAGCGGCGGGAGGTGAACACTCATGACATCCAGGCGAAAATACAGATCCTCTCGGAATAATTTCTCTCTGCACTGTCGGCGGAGGTCACGGTGTGTTGCCGCAATGACACGACAGTTGACTCGGTAAGGAGAATTGCTGCCAAGTCGACTGGCTGTGCGATCCTGTAGAAAGGTCAGAAGCTTGGGCTGCAGCTCCAGCGGGAGATCACCGATTTCATCAAGGAAGAGCGTACCACCGTCGGCAAGTTCGGCCCGACCCGGCCGATCTTCCAGTGCCCCGGTAAATGCGCCGCGGCGATGACCAAACAACTCGCTCTCAATAAGCTCTGACGGCAATGCAGAACAGTTAATAGAGACAAAGGGCCCTTCGTGTCGCTGACTCATTTCGTGAATGAATCGTGCCGCCTGCGATTTTCCAGTGCCGGTTTCTCCGGTCAACAGGACGGTTGCGTCGATTTTGGAGATTGCCTTGAGTTCTTCCCGCCAGAGAGGCTCTGCGATGTTATCGGCATGCAGTGAAGCTGAAGAGAACCCTGCCGGTAGTGCCGGAAGAGATGATTCTGTCATCTCGCGATAACGAGCAAGAGACCTCCCGATCGTCTCGGCCAGTTTCGCAAATGAAACGGGCTTCTCAAGAAAGTCGAAGACACCAAGTCGAATCGCCCGAACAGCATCCGTGAATGATTCCGATGAGCTGATGATGATGACCTGAAGTCTCGGAAATCGCTGCCTCAGTTCTGCAATCAGGTCAATGCCCCCCATCCCCGGCATATTGAGATCAATGAGCGCGACCTGTATCCCGTCGGACGCCAGCTGGATGGCTTCCCTGGCATTTTTCGCCTCAGTCAGATCCATCTGAAAACGAGCGCAGAAGCCCCGATAGTACGCGAGAGCAGTGGCGTCATCATCGACGGCCAGAAGCCGGGGAATGACTTTTGTTGGCTTCATTGGAAGGACCATTTGCAGGCAGTTTCCGGTGGCTGAGGCTTGATCTGGAGCGATACATTCACCCTGCGCGTGTATCCGGTGTGACGACGTCAGCAGCGAGTTGGCAGGGGCTTCGGGGTTGAAAGGTCTGGTCTGAATCCGCACCTTTCAGTTGTCGTCGTGAGCACGATTCAGGCAATGGCAACTGCTTCGGCCTTGGCCAGCAGAGCCGAAAGTCTGCGAATGAGCTCATCACCGGTAAATGGCTTTTGCAGTAGCGGAAACGTCCTGCATGAGACATCCATCGCCGACAGGTCTTCCTGTCCAAATCCGGAGATCATTAGTGTTTTCATCGCAGGGAACATCTCGTGGAGTTCGGTCGCCAGTTCAATTCCACTGGTCGGCTTGAGGGTCGCATCACACACAAGAGCGTCCACTTGACAACCGGGCTGCCGTGCCAATTCGAGCGCCTCGGCGGCGCACGTATGACTTCGAACCTGATAACCTGCCCTTTCGAGTACCGCTGTTAACATCTTCCGCACTGACTGGTCGTCATCAACCAGCCAGATCATTCCACGGTTGCCGCGCGAGGTCAGAGTGACATTCCGGCCGGAGTCTATTGAGACAGTCTGTTGCGCGCCCGGAAGTCGAAGGCAGACGGTACAGCCCCTCCCTGCTCGACTTGTTATTTCAATGTGTCCGCCAATCCTCTGAAGCAATGAACTGACACTGGTCAGACCATAACCCGCTCCTGGAGCTTTTGATTTTCTTGTAAAACTGGGTTCAAAGACTCTGACGCGTGTCTCCGTATCCATGCCATGGCCAGAATCAGAGACTTCCATCACAACGGTGTCTTGATGACTGCTGCTGCGAACGGACCTGACTTCATTGCGAACAGAGATCCGTACTTCACCTCCGCCTGACACGGCTTCACAGGCGTTGCGAATGATGTTCAGAACACACCTCTGAAGCAGCGCCTTTTCACTCAGGATCTGCCAGATGTTGTCTGGAATCTCTCTGACGATTCGGACATTTTCCGGGCAGTTTGATCGAAGCCAGGCTTCTGACAGCAGCAGAACGTCAGCAACACTGCAGGGCGACTGAGGCTTTGTCAGCAAACTGTATCCCGGAGCCTGCAGTTCCTTCACCAGGCTCTGCAGGCTTTCGGCAATGTCGTGGATCGTCTGGACCCGGGTCGAACTCAGCTCAAGCGAATTCCCCGCTGCCAGGAACTGCTGCATCTCTGCCGTCGCGAGGGCGACCGAGTTTTCAAGATCTTTTGCAATCTCAAGTGAATGCTGATGTAAGGCTCTCAGATCGGACGTCAGTAAATGCGACACAGACGAATCCGCTGGTTCACCAGCATCCTTCCTGTCCGCAAGTTCGCGTGAAGCCAGCTGCTTCCTCAGCAGTGACCTTTCAACAGCCATTGAAAGCAATTCCGAGAGACTCCAGAGTGTGCGGAGTTCTTCCCTCGAAATGGGCCCCTGTGACGACACGATGAACGCCCCGGCGATGAATCTGCCGTTCTGGAGAGGGAAGGCATACGATTGGTCTTTTCTCGAAATTCTCTCGATGACTGCAGCTTCACCCGGAGTCGACCTGTTGATGTGAATCTGGACCGGTGCGGCAAAGTCCAGCAATTGCCGATGGACTTTGTCACAGAGTGTCAGGCATCGGGTTTCAACTGTTCCATCTGTTTTTCGGCACAGGAACTCTGAGTATTCGTCCAGCGTACCAGCATGCATCAGAACGCCGGCTCCTTCCAGCGCGCTCCTTCTCAGGATCTGGTGAAGCAGCATGCTTACCATTTCAGATGACGATTTCTCTGTGTTGATCAGCCACGAGAAGTCTGTCGTCAGTCTCTCCAGTGTTTCCAGCTGTCGCGTCTCGTGAGGATCACCCGACGAAGTGGCAGACTTCACTTCAGTCGCCGGTGAACTGAGAGCCTTCGAAAGCTCCTGAAGCTGCTGAAGACCGATTCCATACAGCTCAGAAACCGTGACCAATTCTGAAAGCTGCTTTGGCGGTTCACTACAGATGCCAGTCCGGCAGGTTGGCCTTTCAGCATCTGTTCTCGGCTCGGCCGTGATCGTCATTCCGCCGGGACAGGTCCCACTGACCGTTGATCCCTCTCGCAGTGCCCTTGCCGTCAGACCACTGCAGGATTCTCGCCCTCCAGGCAATGGCGGAAGGTCAGAACTATGGCACAATTCCCAGCAGGCTGATTCCAGCAATCGGCACCACGGATGAGAAGATGTGATCGGCTGAAAGGGTGTGGATGAGCCGTCGCAGACAGGTTCGCCTGGCACATCGACGGATATGTCATCGCCCGGGTTCCGTTTCGATTCGGAGATGGAAACCGCGGGTACCTGATTGAAGAATGGCGGATGATCACTCCACTTACTGCAACTCTCCAGAATGACTGCTGCGTATTCCGGAAGTTCCTTTCTGAGCAGAAAAATGTTAGCTCCGGCAGCGGACGCAAGACTTCGCGTCGTCTCTGTCTCCTCGTCGACTATTGCCACGAGGGCAAAGTTGATCCCTCGCATACGAAGAAACTTCATCTCCGCGACATGCATCGAACTTAGATCGTTCAGAGTCAGGAGCACCAGGTGGAAGCCGGACTGTAAGAAATACCGTGACGCACCAATGGCTGTATGACAAATCACCGTTTCGATATCGGAGTTGGCCTGATCCAGAACATTCTGAAGTTCGAGGGCAGATTGCTGGGAAGGCTCGACGATCAGGACACGCAGTGCAGGCATGTTTTCGTTCCAAAAGGTGTGTCAGGCAGGAAGCTGGAGGGCAGGTGCACACACCTCAAGTATCGAGGATTCCTCTCGGTTTCATGATCAGGCATTTATTGCAGTCAGGACAGGAAAATGTTCATGAGCCCACGCCGTATTCCTGGGGTGACACCCGCACTCGCATGGGGATTTTCCTTTTGGATCAGATTCTGGAACTTTGGCTGCCTAAGGCGCCAGAGATTTTTGCGATACTTCCCTGTGATGTGAAAATCCCTACCGCACTCGTTCTGTTGTTCGGGCATTTGATTCGTCATGACGCGCGTGATTTTGATCGATGATCAGGAACTTTCCATTCTTGGTCTCCGTTCCTATTGTGCGTCAGTTCACTCATTTCGAATCGTGCACGAACTGCAATGTCCGGACTGCAATCTGAGCCTGGGACAAGTTCAGTCAGCAGACGTGATTCTGTTCGAGTACTTCCAGCATGGTCGATATCAACTGGAATGCCTGGAATTCCTGACCGGTTGCACACCAAAATTGCCTGTCCTCGTATTCTCAAGTCACATGTCCGGTGACTCCGTCATGAGAGCCGTTCGCTGCGGTGCCACGGGCGTGCTCACAAAACACTGCAGGCTGGAAGAACTATCGAGAGCCATTGATATCGTGGCACGAGGCGAGGTCTTTCTGCACCACACGATTGCGCACCATTTCGTCGCGGACCTTCGAGGGCACACAGGGAATAGCGAAACGCCTGTTCTTAGTCCACGACAGAACGAGATCCTCGGGCTCATTGCCGAAGGTGGCAGTACGAAGTCGATCGCTGCACAACTTGGAATCAGCCGCAAGACTGTAGAAAGCCATCGCGCTCAAATCATGGCCGCTCTCAACATCCATGATCTCGCCGGCCTGATTCGCTACGCACTTCAAACACAAAGTCAGCAAGAGCAGCGCACAGGGCAGCAGACTGGTTGACACCGGAGTTGCTTTATTCGAAACCTGCCACAAGTTCGAACAGACGCCCGTTTCGATCCAGCACAAGAGCTTTGTTGCCAGTTGAGTCAAAAGCAATCTGGGTAAGGTTGCGAGACGGCAATTTCAACGCCATGGTCAGTTGCAGCAGGTCTCGCTTCCAGCATCGCAAATATCCGTCGACCCCGACCGTTGCCAACGTCAGACCGTCTGGTGTCCAGGCAATCGCTGTCGCAGCACACCCCTGGCTGGAAAACTCCTGTGTCACGGCCCCGGTTGTGACATCAATCAGTCGTATCATTCGGTCTGCAAAGCTGACCACTGCTTCTTCGCAATTGGGTGAAAACGCAAAGCCAGTGATCGTCGCCTTGGGAGAAGAGAACACACTGCGGACCTGGCCACTGTCAAGATCCACAAGATGCAGACCTTCGCCGCTCTGAGCCAGCATCCATTTTCCATCCGGCGACAGGATCTTTCCATAGGTCATTCGCAGATCAAACGATGTCGTTTCGGCCAAAGTGCTCAAATCGAGTACGACAAAGCGAGCATTCGATGACTTCTGTGGAGATTCCTCCGCCGGTGTCAGCTCGACCACCAGTCGATGATCATCACAGGGGCCCACCAGCGTCCGCACGAATTCGCCGGTCGGTGGCTTCCACGAGTGAGAGAGCTCTTCCGTCTCGATGTCGAGGAGGGCTATGCCCCGTGACGACGTGGCTTCGTCACCGTCGACCACGTACATCGTTCTTCCGGAAGTACCGACAACCATTTCGCCTGGCTTCAACTTCCACGACAATGGCAGATTGTGCATTGAGTCTGCGGTGTTTTCACGATCTGTGTCAGGATTGCCGCGTCTGATACGAATCGTCCCGTCATTGTCTGTCATGGCAACCAGTGAAGTCGCCAGCTGTGTCAATGAAAGCACATCGGAAGCAATTTGACGGACAGCCGTATTTCGTCTTACAGGGAACTTCCGGAGTTCTCCGGTTTTGTCGGCTGAAACCAGCCAGTTGCCATCCTGAGAATAACAGATCGCTGTGATTGAGTTGTCATGGGCCTGCCATGTTGACACGGGTGTGGAGTTTCCATCACGTTGACCGGAAATGGCCATTGAAGCGAAGTTCAACGTAACAACAGAGCCATCGACCTCGACGGATTCCGGTGACAATTGAAGAGTCGGTGCGGACTCCGCGGCAACTGATCGAATCACCATGCTATAGTGGTCGGTCACATCGGCATTTACGAGTGGCTCAGAGAACTCAAGTCGAATCGATGTGACGCCAGCCGGAAGGATGCCGTCGCGACAGGCGGGACGTGAACGGACCAGACGTGGCCCCTGATGCGAATCACTGGAACTCAGGGTCGCTGGCTCGCCTTTGTTGTTTGTCAGTTCAGGGGAAAGCACAAGTCTTGAAGACCTCGTCAGTGCTGACAGTTCGATCACACTGATTGACCCATCTTTCTCGCCAGCCGCCAGCAGTTCTCCGTCTGGCGAAAAACTCAGCGACCAGACCGCCTCATTCATCGGGAACTCCCGGTAGAAGCCATCCGTCTCGGAGGGCTGCTGTAATACGAGCGATCCGGACTCTCGCCCGGCGGCAAGTAGTCCGCCGGCTGGAGAGAATGCCACTGTGGAACACTGTCCAGCCGGAACACCCCCATACCACGTCGCCTGCTGATCCCTGCGTTCCGTCGGCAGCCCGGTTTCCGGATCGGGCATCATCAGGACAAGCGTTCCAGCTTCCGCACCGAACGCGAGCGAATTTTGCGGACTGATCCCGACGCATTCGAGATCACGTCCTTTCGATGAAAGTGTCGACAGATGCTGAAATGTTTTCGCGGACCACAATTGAATGTCGTTCTCATTTCCACACGTGGCCAGCCACTCGTCATCCGAGGACCATGCGACCTGGAAAGCCTGTCGCTTGTGTGCCTGAAACGTTCCCAGCTTTTGCCCGTTGTTTGTGTCCCAGACAGCAATCGTCCCATCGTCCCCGGCCGAAGCAAGGCGACTTCCGTCGCGACTGGCAGCAACGCCGTTGACTTCTCCCTGTCCGGCCTGAATCGTCAGCCTGATGCGGCCATCCTCAACGGAATGAAAGCGAATCAGTCCCTCCTCACCGCAGGAAACGACTTCATTTCGCCTCGGAAGTCGACAAAGAAAATAGATTGAGCCGTTCGCCGAAAAGAACTCAGACGAAGGACGTTCACAAAGAGTCGCCAGAATCTTCCAGTCAAAACTTCGCTCATCCCGTTGTCCGTCTTTTGGTGTCTGCCGTTTGAGTGCCTGCGAGGCTTCGAACGAATCTTCATTCTGCAGCGCGAATGACGCCAGCAGCAAATCCGTCGCATACGACTGCTTCGCCAGTTGCCGTTCGGAGCGAATCGCCCGGTTCGCCTGGAGCAGCATGATCCCGATGCCAAGCAAAGCGATGAACCCGGAGATCAGGCTGATTCGACGGCGTCGAATCAGCCTCGACGCACGATACAGCAGCGAATCGCGCTGAGCGCTGATGGGTCGATGCTGCTGATATCTTTGGATGTCATCCAGAAGTTCCGCAACAGACTGATATCGCCTCGCTGGTTCACGCGCCATCGCCTTCAGCACAATGCAGTCGAGGTCGCCTCTCAGGGAAGACGCAGGCAGGGCATTCGACGCCTGATGGCTGCGATGGCTGTTCCGCAGGTTTTCCTCCAGAATGGCGCTCGGCGGGGCCGGGAGTTCGTCCGAAATCACTTTCGTGATCTTCTGATAGGTCCACACGGCCATATCGGAAAAATCGTACGGAGGTTTGCCGGTCAGAATGGAGTAGAGCAAGGCTCCCAGAGAGTAGACATCGGAGCGAGTGTCAATCAGGGGATCGCCTCGCAGTTGTTCCGGACTCATGTAGGCAGGAGTGCCCATTCCGACGCCGGGCATCGTCATAGGGCCGTGCAGGCCTGACATGCTGTGATCGTTCTCCAGGAGCTTTGCGATCCCGAAATCGATGACCTTCACTAAAGGACGGTCGTCGACCGTAGCCACAAGAACATTGGATGGTTTGATGTCGCGGTGAACAATAGCCCGAAGGTGAGCATGCTGGATTGCGAGACAGCATTGCTGAAACAGTTCAAGTCGCGTTGCCAGGTCGATGTTCTGACTGCAGTATTTTGTGATCTGACACCCCTGCACATACTCCATCGCAAAATACGACAGTTCGTATGAGTCACACGATGCCTCAATTATTCTCGCAATGTTCGGGTGTTCCAGTCGGGCAAGCGCATTCTGTTCCACCTGAAATCGCCAGGCGGCTTCCGGAGACTGGCGGTCGATTCGGATCAGTTTCAGCGCGACTTTTCTCACGACGGGCGACGACTGTTCGGCCAGAAAGACGCTCCCCATGCCTCCATGTCCGATAACGTCAACGATCCTGTAGGGACCAATCTGAACAGACGGCTTCTGTCCCCTTGCAAGACTTGCCAAAACCTCCACTTCCTTGAATTGGGTGTCGAGTATTGACGTGCGCCGTGATGCCTCGAGCAGCGCAAGCAACTCGGGCAACAATTCCGGGGAAGACGCGCAGGCTTCTCTCAGGAACTCCCTCTGTTGTGCTTCGTCGGCAATCTCGATCGCTTCGAGAAAAATGTCGTCAACTGAACGATCGGGGTTCATGTCCGGGTTCCAGAGTCGTGAAGACTCGTCAGCTATTTCTCAAGTTCACGATTCAGCCAGGCCCGGGCAAACTGCCAGTAACGATCTGCGGTGCGATCAGAGATTTCCATAACCGCCGCACATTCCGCCAGAGAAAGTCCCCCAAAGAAACGCAGGCGCACCAGCGTGGATTTCTCTGGGTGTTCCATACCCAGAGTCTTCAGGGCTCGTTCAAGGTCGACGAGATCGGCGACATCCAATGGGTTGTAGCTTTGAGCCGAAGCCTCTCGTCCAAGGCTGAAGTTCTGCAGAAGTGTGCTGCGTCGCCGCTTGATTCGCGCCTTCTCCACCAGAATATGCTGCATAAGCACGGCGATTTCCGACACATTGATGGTCTCGCCTGCGTCCGAGCGCCCCGCGTTATGTCTTAGCCAAGCCTGGTGCAGTAGTGAAGTCGCCGAGGGCACATCCTCGCCACTCTCTCTGGCAACGAAGACAGAGGCGACCCTTCTCAAAATGTCATAATGGGCGCCGAAGTGATTCTCACCATCCTCATCCGTAGCAAGTTCCGGAGACGGCATGCTCTTCCCTTAACATTTAACCTTGATCGCAGGCAGAGGAGTTCTAGCGTGCCGCACAAAGCTGTCGCAAGGTGACGGGGCTACCGAGTCAGACGGCAGCAGGCTACAAAAGGGGAAGTACTACCGGCAGATGCATTTGTACCAGAAACCCGGGAAGTTTCCGAACAAGACGAATTTTCCATGACGTCCCCAGACCACTTCGTGGCGCCTTACGTGTGTGAAGGAATGAGACGCCCTGCTCACGGAAGAGCAGGGACCTTTGTGCCGGTGAGTTCGGCGGGACAGCGCCATCGCCTGCCAATCGTTGCTGCATGAACGGTCGCCTCAACCTTAATCGCAGCACGCCAACGAGTACTGCGGAACCTCACGCAATCTGCAATCGACTGTCCGTCGAGATCTTCCTGTCTCTTGCGAGGGAGAGTCCTGCCGAAACGTTTTCCAGATGCCCTGGACGACGACGCTCAATCGAGTAGCCACTAGAATACGCCACACGGCTGGATGCTGCTAGTCGAGCAAAAAACGTGGTGACTCAATTTCATCAGGAGTGTGTCATGATTTTAGAGCGGAATCGCAGTCGACGCGGATCAGGGCTGTTGATCCTGATGTTGATGCATTTTCTGTCAATGAACTCCCCTGCCGACGAAGGTCTCACCACGACGCAGACTTTGCCCACCGCCGAATCTTCCGAGTCACCGGTACCGTTAGCAGACCTGGATCCCTATACGCCGCAACAGGAAGTCGAAGGCGACGTCCTGTTGACTGGATCACAGACGCTTCAGCAGGTTGCCGTGATTTGGTCCGACAGCTTTCGAGAACTTCACCCGAAGGTGAACCTGAATATTGACTGCCGGGGATCGGAAACTGCTCTGCCTTCCGTTCCGGATCACCAGCGCTGGATTGGTCTGATGAGCCGCTCATTGACGGTTCAGGAACGGGCGGAATTCGAACAGCAAAGCGGAAGACGACTGACTGAACTTGTCATTTGTCAGGATGTCATGGGAATCATTGTCCACAATTCTAACCCTGTCCGTGGTCTTACTGATTCGATGGAATCACCCATTCTTGTGAAGGCTGGTGGAACCGATGTCGCCTCAACATGGTCCGACCTCAACGTCTCGGGGCCTCCTGGATCACTGCCTGTTCATGTTCTTGGACCGAAGAAGTCCTCTGGTACTCGTCGCTATCTGGAAGGTCGGCTTCTGGGAACGAAAGCCAGCGAAATCCCCGTTGCTGAATATGCGACTCGGGACGATCTGATCGAGGCAGTCGCAAAAGATTCCGCGGCCATTTCGCTGGTAAGCCTTTCGCACGGTGAGCCTTCCGGCGTGCGTATCGTGCCTGTGGCCGGGGCGGATGGCGTTCTGACTTTGCCAACTGAGGCCAACATTCAGACTCGCCGCTACCCATTGATTCGTCCGTTGTATGTTGTTGTCGTACTCAACGGCGAGACGATGGACGATCCTCTGTTGCAGGAACTGCTTTCGTATCTGCTGAGTCGATCCGGGCAGGAGGATGTCGCGAAAGACGGTCTGTTGCCGCTCACACACGGAGAGGTGGTGGTGCAAAAGGAAAAGCTCGGCTGGACCGAAGCCCGTTAACAGGATTGTCCTTCACTCCGTACTGCGATGACGTTTTCGGGGAGCCAGAAAGAACCATGGCCCATCAATCAGTTCTCTTTTCGAACTCACTGATCACAGCCGTCCTGCTGGTCTCGCTTGCGACAAGTGAGATGGCTGCAGCGCAGGAAGTGCGAGACCGCGACGGCGGCCCGTCACTGTCATCGCCACCGTCATTGGCACTTCCAGTCGATGCTGAGTCCCGATATCTGCCGCCGGTGGCAAAACCGCCAGGCGCGTATAAGCTGGGAATCACGCCTCGCAACACCGACACAGGAGTTCAGATCCTTCAGGTTGCCGCAGGTTCCGTAGCACAACGAACCGGTCTTGAACCCAACGATATCATTGTCAATGTGGCAGGGTACCAGGTCGGTTTGGTGAATGGCCGCCTGTATGATATTGGTGACGAACTGGCGAAGCGAGTCGACTCGCGCGGTCGAGTCACATTGTTGGTTCGCAACAGCCGTGACGGTAAGCTGATTAACGTCCCAGTCCAGTTTACCTCAGCGTTGTGGAACATCAGCGGAGAAATCTCATCCGTGGATCGTCTCAATCCTGGCTCCGGTGCTGTCGTGACGGTGCGTCTGATTGATATCACTCGGCCACAATGGGCAACAAACGCAATTGCTGAAGTCAACCTTTCTGCTCAGGGTCGATGGCCTCTGAGTTACCAACTGGAATTTGATCCAGGTCTTTTGAAATCCGGTCACCAGTATGCCACAGAGGCAAGAGTCATTGACCGAGGGCTGATCGTGATGCAGACGATTCCGGTTTCGAAGGTCAATCTGAATACAGGCAATACACGTAGTAATCTCAGGGTTGTTTCGACAGGCGTTCGCCCCAGCGGCAATACCCTTTCTCCATCAGCTCAGATCGCTCAATGGTATATTCAATACCTCGGACGTGCCGCATCCCCTCGTGAGATCTCTGCATGGGAATCTGATTTGAAGAGCGGCGGGTCATTACAGAAGGTTCAGGCCAGCCTGTTGAGCAGCAGCGAGTTTTACGATCAGCAGAGCGAAAGCCCGGAGCGATTTGCGAACGAAGTCCATAAAGCCATCGAAGGTACTTCACCGTCACCCGAGACGAATGAGGCCATGCAAAATGAGTTGGAAAAGAAACCATCCTCCCGTCAGAAGCTGATTATGGATCTGCTCAAGAAGCAGGAAGCAAAACAGAAGTAACAACGGCCGGAAGAACGTCTTTCGTTAGTCGCAAAAGGCGGGAACGGCAGTCGTTCTCAGCTTTCCCTTGCGTCTGTTCTGCGGCCCATCGCGCATCATCAGCTTAGACGAATGAGAATCCCTCTTCGCGAATGGGCAAAGGAAACTTGAGGTCTCTATTTTCCTGCCGCAAGCCCCGGGAAAGTTTCAACGCTCACGTCGCCAGCTGTACCGGCGATCCCAACCGACCGGGAGTGATTCCCCGAAATCACAACACCCCACAGCGGCTGCCCTCGCATTGCAGGACAATTTTCCATCAGACTCCCTGCCAGCATTCGTCACTAGACCCAAGACTGATCGGAAGCCAAAGCCATGCTTGCAAGAAACCGACTTCGACTCGCAGTTTTGCCGTCACAGGAATCTGTGTCCTCTTCGACGGTCGGAAGAGACCCCGATACGCGCCTTGACCGAGAATCCCACGAATCGTCACCGTTGTCATTGACAGAACCCATTGGAGTGAACGCTGCTGAGGCATTATTGCGCTCGTCACCCTTGTACTGTGAGTTGCCATTATGGGGGCTCGGCACTCCCGCTCTTCCGAAATAGCATGGGGTTGTAGAATCCGATAAGACGTGAGCTGCAGGATTTCTGCGGAGTACACACAGCAGCACAGGTTAGGGCGACCTGACGAACGATGTCAGCACTCACCGAAAAAGGGATCCGGAATCGCGGGATTTCTCAGTTTGGCCACGGCCCCGGCACCCACAACAGGCAGACCTTTCGGATCGAGAAGACCAAGCTGGACAAGGACGCTGGCCTGATCCCACAGGATATGTTCGTAGGCGACTTTTTCACCTTCGATTCCAACAATGACAATGAAGACAGCTTCAACCCGTTTCCCAGTCGGCTCAACACCGGGAAGGATATGATCCATCTTTATGGTGTGTGTAAACGAGATAATGAGTTCATCGACAAGTCTCTCATTACTATAGGTTCTCGAGACTGTTTCGAAGGTGACGTCAGGCGGAAAGAACTGACCGATCAGGCGTCGGGCGTAAAACCTCCGGACACCGTCTCGGCCCCGACCGCCGATCATCGTTGGCACATTCACTAGGTGCGGATCGGACGACATCGTCGCCAATGTCAGATCCAGATCGCCAGCCAGTTCTGCCTCGACATGGGCGTTAAAGATGGCATCCAGTTTTGCCCTGAGCACTGAATCGGACATTCGAATTTTCCTGCGAACCTGAGTTGCCTGAGAGAGAAGCAGGCAGACCTTCGTCGATAACATTTCCTCGATATGCTATCCAAACGGTTGGTTTACAGGTTTGAGTTCAGCCGTTTTGTTCAACAGGCAGGGAAACCTCCGGAACCCGGTGTGGTTCTCCTCAGTTCGCCGTCAGGTCCCATGGCACTTGAAACCACCTGGACTCTGACGGCAAACATGTTCCGCTCAAGCTGGAGCCCCCTGCTGCAAATCCCCCTTACAGATAATCCGGCAGATCCACAAAGACGTCATCGAGGGCGGCTTCGACTTCG
>VFQT010000502.1_pt1 | contig 56421 bp, 53 predicted proteins | sample 3512381 | NCBI WGS metagenome assembly VFQT01 (sample SAMN10412376, study PRJNA504923) | tailings metagenome | isolation source: Relicate 2 Philex TSF3 active mining site | place: Philippines: Tuba, Benguet | collected 2017-08-29
CCAGTGTGTCCACGTCCACGACGAGGGAGGCTACGTCGCGATACAGATCGCGACGATCACTCTCGAGATCGAGGAGCCGTTGCCTCGCGTCGCCGTCGAGGAGGGGACGCCGGGAAGAGTGGGGTCCGACTCGTGCGATCAAAGTGTCGACGGATGCTCGCAACCACACCACACGATGGTCGTGCAACAACCGTCGGTTGCCGGGTCGAAGGACGACTCCCCCTCCGGTCGCCACCACCGACGGGGTGGGCTCGGACAGAACCTCGCCGAGAATCCGAGTCTCGACGTCGCGGAAGGCCTCTTCGCCTTCGGTCTCGAAGATCTCGCGAACGGTCCGAGATCGATCTTTCTCGATTCGATGGTCGGTGTCGACGAACGGGCGGTTCAACACATCGGCGACACGACGGCCGACACTGCTCTTTCCGCTGCCCATGAGTCCGACCAGGACGAGGTGGACCGACGTCATGTCAGGACGGACGGGCGGCCTCGGCATTGCGCACGAACTCGCGCAGTGAGTCGCCTCCGAACTTTCGCTGGGCTTCCTGTGCGAGAACCAGCGCCACCATCGTCTCGGCGACGACTCCCATGGCGGGTACCGCCGTGACGTCGGTGCGTTCCTTGAACGACACGGTCGACTCCTTGGTGATGACGTCCACGGTCGGCAAGGTCGGTCGGTTCAATGACGCGAGCGGTTTCATGGCCGCTCGTACCACCATGATCTCCCCGGTCGTCATGCCACCTTCGGTTCCGCCGGCGAGTGAACTCTCACGAACGTAGTCCTGGGTCTCGGCGTCCCAGCGAATTGCGTCATGGGCCTGTGAGCCACGTCGTCCCGCAACATCGAAAGCGTCACCGATCTCGACGCCCTTCACGGCTTGGATACTCATGATCGCCTGAGCGATCGCCCCGTCGATCTTGCGATCCCAATGGACGTGACTGCCGAGGCCGATCGGAACGCCGTAGGCGAGAACCTCCACGACTCCGCCCAATGAATCGCCCTCTTTGGCGGCTTGTTCGATCTCGGAGATCATGGCCGCACCGGCGACTTCGTCGAAGCAGCGAACTTCGGAGCGATCGACAAGTGGCAGCTCTGCGGGCAGCGGTCGACGGCCGTCGGTACGAATCGAGCCCATCTGAAGGACGTGCGAGAGGACGCTGGTCCCGAGGTGTGACAGGAGAAGTTTGGCGAGCGCTCCGGCGGCGACTCGGGCCGCGGTTTCTCGAGCACTCGCTCGCTCGAGGACGTCGCGGGCGTCCGTGAAGCCGTACTTCTGCATGCCGACCAGGTCGGCGTGCCCCGGGCGCACGCTCGTGAGTGGGGACTCGGTGACCCCCGGAGCGGGATCCATTTCCTTGTGCCATTTGTCGGAGCGGTACCACTCGGTGTTCTTGATCTCGATGGCGATGGGCGATCCGAGAGTTCGACCGTGCCGAACACCACCCACCAAGGTGATGTCGTCGACCTCGAAGCGTTGGCGCGGGCCACGTCCGTATCCGAGACGTCGGCGAGCCATTTCGGCCTGAATGTCCTCCACCGTGACGGGCAAACCCGCGGGAAGACCTTCGATGATCACCACGAGGGCGCGACCATGGGATTCACCGGCGGTGAGATAACGCAACATCGCCGTCAGGCTACCGGCGGCTCCGCGAGCTGCCGGAGGGCCGCTTGGGTCATCGCCTCCACGTCGGGGAACGTGCTCAGCCACAGAGCCTGTTGCCGAGCCGCCTGGTGGATCAACATGCCCAGTCCACCGATGGTTCGGCATCCTCGAGCCGCCGCCGTCCGGAGCAATGGGGTGACGAGTGGGTGATACACCAGATCGACCACGGTCGCCGTCGAGTCCAAAGCCGCGACATCGAACGGAATCGCGCCGTCCGAGCCCATCCCGACACTCGTGCAATTGATCACGATCTCGTGCGAGGCCACGCCACCGTCTCGATCGGCCCATTCGACGACCGATCCCGTCGGGGCGATCGCCTCGAGGTCCGTCGGTGACACACCCGAACGATTGGTCACCGAGACCCGAGACGCTCCGCGACGGGACAGAGCGTCGACCACCGATCGGGCAGCACCGCCCCATCCGACGACGAGTACTTCGCGACCACTCGGATCGACGCCTTCGACGAGAAGGGAATCGACGAGACCGTCACCGTCGGTGCTGTGTCCGACGAGTGCTCCGTCCGGGTCGCGGACGATCGTGTTGACGCTGTGCAACGCAGCCGCGGCCGGAGAGACCCGATCGACAGCCATGTAGGCGTCGGACTTGTGCGGCATCGTGACACTGAGGCCACTGATGATTCCGTCTCGACACAATTGGATGACCGACGCGCCCCGGCCCGGAGGTGTCGGGAAAGCGACGTAGGTCCAATCGACACCGAGCGACTCGAAACCTGCGTTGTGGATCGCTGGTGACAGGCTGTGGGCGACCGGCCAACCGATGACACCGGCGACATGGGTTCGTCCGGTGATGGTCCTCACAGAACTCCCTCGGCAATGGCTCGATCGACGTTGGCGAGGTGCTGTTCGAGAGTTGCGGCGAAGGTGTGATTGCCATCGGCATCGGACAACACGTAGTACAAGTATGCGCACGGCGCGTCGCCTGCCAAGCCCACGCAGAGCGGATCGTTCGCCGAGGGGTTCGGTGCCGGTGCGAGGGCCGCGGCGATCGAAGCTCGCCCTGGACTCGCGATCGGAGTGGGCGGCAGTCCGGTCACCCGGTAGGTGTTGTAGGGCGAATCGATCCCCTTCAGGACGTCGAACGGCGTGTCGGGGTCCTGGCCGTAGTAGAGCGTCGCGTCGATCTCGAGTTTCATTCCCATCGCGAGACGGTTATAGATCACCCGAGCGATGATCGGACGGTCCTTTTCGGTCTTGGCCTCTCGCTCGATCATCGAGGCGATGACCAACACCTGGTACGGATCGAGGCCGACCGTCGATCCGGCGTCATCGAGTCCCTCTTGCCTCCCGACCCTTTCCATGAGACGAACCATTCGTTGAAGGACTTGGGACGGGGTTTCGTCGCCGGCGATCGAATACGTGTCGGGGAACAAGAGGCCTTCGAGATTCGTGACTCCTGGTGCGTAACGACTTTCGATCGGGGTGGTTCCGTCGCCGTTCGCCCGCCGACGGAACGAGTCCCCGTCGAAACCCGGGATGGTCTCGGCGAGACGAGTGGACATCTGTTCGACGGTGAATCCTTCCGGCACGGTGACTCGCCAGAAGGTTTCGTTCGGTGGGGTGCGCAGAACTCGCAGCAGGTTCCCGAGGTGGTCGAGTGGACGAAGGGTGTAGAAGCCAGGGACGATCTCGAGACCCCCTTCGTCTCCGACGTACTGGCGAAACGTTCCGTCATCGACGATGAAGCCTTCGTCGCGGAGTCGTCGGCCGAGAGAGGACACGTCGTCGGACTCGACCACTTCGAAGATCTGGGCGGCGCCTGGATCTCCAGGAGGGTTGACGCGTTCGAGGTAACGCCAGGTCACCAAACCGTAGGCCACGACACCGAGAAGCACCGCGAGAGCGAGAAGGATCGAAACCCGAGTGAGCAGACGACGCTCGCGCCCTCGAACGACCAATTGACTCGAGACCACGGCATCCGGATCGATTCCGACGTCGAGAAGCGGGCGTTTCACGAACCTGCCCTCCGTCGATCGAGCCAGGTCTGCAACATGACGGCGGCGGCCACCTTGTCGACGTATCGACGTCGAGCCGATGCGGAGAGATCGGCCTCTTTCAGCACCCGATCCGCGGTCACCGTGGTCAGGCGCTCATCGAACAATTCGATCGGGCGTCCCGATGCGGTCGCGATCAGGTGGGACTCCTCGGTCGCCGAGCGGGCGGCCGGACCCATCTCTCCGCTCATGGTCAACGGAAGGCCGATCACGATCATTTCGGCCTCTTCCTCATCGGCCAGACGGCGAATGGCCGCGTGGTCGTCAGCGAGACGCTTGGAGCGCTGAAGCACCGTCAATGGAGAGGCGATCGTCTCCGAACGGTCGCACACCGCAACTCCGATTCTTTTCGATCCGAGATCGAGCCCGAGCACTCGCACCCGACCATTCTCCCCCGTCGATCGACGGCAGGTGGGTCATCCGAGCGAATCGAGTGTCGATCGAACGAGTTCGAGAGCCTCGTCGAGCTTCTCGGGAATCTTTCCTCCGGCAGTTGCGATGTCACCCTTGCCGCCTCCACCACCGCCGACGAGCTTGGCTGCCGGAGCGATCAACGGACCGGCCTGGCCACCGGCTTCGATGGCAGCGACGAGAGCGACGCCACCGCTCGGAGTGACTCCGCCGAGCACCACCACGCGGATACCGGCACGTTGGCGTACGGCGATGGCGAGATCGCGCAGGTCTCCGGGTTCCAATCCGTCCACTCGATCGACGACTCGACCGTCGACGGCCATCGCGGCAATTTCGACTGCCCGAGCCATCGCCATCGAGGAACGAAGCTTCTTGATCTCGTCCTGCGCGGCCTTCAGATCGTCGAGGCGCCGATTCACGCCGCCGACGACGTCGTCGAGCGAGGTGCCGACGAGCGAGCCGATGTTCTCGAGGGTTGACGTTCTCGACTGGAGGAGTGCCAGAGTGCGATCGCCGGCCACCGCCTCGATCCGGCGAAGGTTCGCGCCGACCGAACCTTCGGACAAGATCTTCACGATGCCGATGTCTCCTGTCGCCGAGACGTGGGTTCCTCCACACAGTTCGAACGACGCGCCGGCCTTCAGGACCCGGACGGTGTCTCCGTACTTGTCGCCGAAGAAGGCGATCGCTCCGTCGGCGAGTGCTTCGTCCTTCGTCGTCTCGTACGCGTCGACGCCGGTGTTCGACAACGTCTGCTCGTTGGCGAGACGTTCGATCGCACCGATTTCGTCCGCGGTGAGAGCCGAATAGTGGCTGAAGTCGAATCGGAGGCGGGAATCGTCGACCAGGGAGCCGGCCTGCTTCACATGGTCGCCGAGTACTTCACGCAGGGCCCAGTGCAGAAGATGAGTCGCCGTGTGATGTCGTCGAATGGCCGTCCGGCGCTCGACGTCGATCGCCGCCTCGACCTCGCTGCCCACGATGAGCTCTCCTCGCAGCACCTCGCAGCGATGGCGTCGCAGACCGGGAATGGCGAAGGTGGTGTCGAGAACCTTCCACTCGACGCCGGCAGCCTCGAGTGTTCCCGTGTCGCCGACCTGGCCACCGCTTTCGGCGTAGAACGGAGTTCGATCGAGGAAGACGTCGACGTGATCGGCTCCCTCGACGATTCCGATCACTCGGGCCGTGGCGCGGTTCGACTCGTAACCGACGAATGTCGTGGCACCGTGCTCATCGGCGAGTCGACGGTACTGATCCATGATCTCGTCGTCGGTGCGATCCGTGCGACGTGCGGCCTTGGCTCGCGTTCGCTGAGCGGCCATCTCCACGTCGAAGCCCGCCCGATCGACGTTCAACCCTCGCTCGGCGACGATCTCCTCGGTGACCTCCAGCGGGAATCCGTAGGTGTCGTGAAGAAGGAACGCGGTCGATCCGGAGAGCACGCCGGAGTCGGCGACGTTCTGAATCTCCTGATCGAGGATCGTGACGCCGGTCTTCAGCGTCTGTCGGAATCGCTCCTCTTCGCGCGTCAAGACTTCCAACACGAAGTCCTTCTGACTGGCGGTCTCGGGAAAGGCCGTGCGACTGAGATCGAGTGCAGTGCTCGCCAGTTCGGGCATCACCAGCTTCTCGGTGCCGAGCAGGTACGCGTGGCGAATGGCCCGTCGGATGATGCGTCGCAGGACGTAGCCCCGACCTTCGTTCGAGGGGAAGACGCCATCGGCCACGAGCATGGCGCTGCTGCGCGCGTGTTCGGCGAGAACTCGAAGACTGAAACTCGCTCGGTCGTCGTAATCGCCGACGCGGTACGTCGCCCCGGTGAGGGACTGAGCCCTCTCGACGAGGGGGAACAAGGCGTCGGTCTCCCAGACCGAATCGACCCCTTGGATGAGGGCGAGGATTCGTTCGAGACCCGCTCCGGTGTCGATCGACGGTTTGGGAAGTGGTGTGCGAGACCCGTCGGCCGATTGGTTGAACTGCATGAAGACGAGGTTCCAGAACTCCATGAACCGATCGCCGTGCGGGTCGTTCAACGGACCACCATCAGGACCGAAGGCCGGCCCTCGATCGATGTGGAGTTCGGAGCAAGGTCCGCACGGGCCCGTTTCGCCCATCTGCCAGAAGTTGTCCTTGTCGCCGAGTCGCTGGATTCGGTCCATCGGCACACCGACCTGTTCGTGCCAAATCGCCTCGGCCTCGTCGTCGCTCTCGTGGACGGTGATCCAGATCCGGTCTCCGTCGAAGCCGAAACGTTCGGTGACGAGCTCCCAGCTCCACGGGATGGCCGACTCCTTGAAGTAGTCGCCGAAGGAGAAGTTGCCCAACATCTCGAAGAAGACGAGGTGCCGTTTGGTCCGACCGACGTCGTCGAGGTCGTTGTGTTTTCCTCCTGCGCGAGCGCACTTCTGGACGGTGGCCGCCCGTTTGTACGGCGGAGTTTCGTCTCCGACGAAGAACGGCTTGAAGGGAACCATGCCAGCCACGGTGAAGAGAACGGTCGGATCGTGAGGGATCAGACTGGCCGAATCGACGATGGTGTGGTCACGTTCGGAGAAATACGACGTGAACGAGTCGCGGAGTTCCTGTGCTGTCGACGGCGGACGAGAAGACATCGGTGCGAGGTTACCGTCCCCGATCTAGGCTGACCGAGTGACTTCCACTCCGCGTACTTCCGGTCGGCACATCGATCTCCACGAGATGATCGCCTTCGAGGATCCGAAGGAGATGCGAACCTGGGTCTTCGACGCCACTTTCCTTCGGTCCTCCTGGAAGTGCATCTTCGGCGAGGGTTGCCACGGTGTGCTCGAGGAGGACGCCGAACACCTCAACCAGGGTTGCTGCTCGTTCGGGGCTCACTTCGTCGACGATGACGACGTCGCCGTCGTCGTTCGCTCGTCGGTCCGTCTGACGGAGACCAACTGGCAGTTCAAGAAGAATGCCGATCGGAACGGCTTCCTGAAGAAGGCTCGCTCCGGTGAGACCACGACCCGGACGGTCGACGGAGCCTGCATCTTCCTCAATCGACCCGGTTTCGCCGGCGGCGAGGGTTGTGCGCTGCACATCGGCGCCGTCGAGGCTGGTGAGCGCCCGCTCGACTGGAAGCCCAATGTGTGTTGGCAGTTGCCGATTCATCTCGAGCACTCCGAAGACGACACGGGATACGTGACCACCATCGTGCGTGAATGGAAGCGACGTGACTGGGGTGTGTCGGGTGACGAGTTCCATTGGTGGTGCACCGACAACGCCGATGCGTTCGTCGGTCGAGAACCGGTCTACAAGTACCTGAAGGACGAATTGATCGAGACGGTCGGTGCCGAGGTGTACGACCAAGTGGTGGAACTTCTGGAGCGTCGCGGCAACTTCCCGCTCCCCCACGAATCCGATCCGCAGCCGGTGAAGATCCGACGCCGCGGCTGATCAGGGCGACAGAGGAATCGCGCGGATTCAGATGCGCCGCTTCAGCCGACGCTCGACTTCTTGAAGGCTCGACGCCGGTCCTCGAGGCCGAGGAAGCGCTTCCGGATCCGAATCGATGACGGCGTGATTTCGACCAACTCGTCGTCGGCGATCCACTCGATCGCCGATTCGAGGGTGTGAAGGCGGGGAGCCGCCAGCTTCACCCCGTCGTCGTGACTGTGGGTTCGGATGTTGGTCTTTTCCTTGGCACGCACCGAGTTGACGACCATTTCGTCGCCTCGAGCCGATTCGCCGACGACCATTCCCTCGTAGACCTTGTCGCCCGGTTCGACGAAGAGTTCTCCTCGTAGCTGCAAGTTGTCGAGCGCGTAGGCCGTGACGGCTCCTTCGCGATCAGCGATCATCGCACCGCCCGAACGATGGGGCAGTTCACCGGCCCACGGTGTCCAACCCGCATGGTGCTGATGGAGCAAGGCAGTTCCACGGGTGGCGGACAGGAGCAACGAACGGAATCCGATCAAGCCACGACTCGGGCACTCGAACGTCACGATGGTGCGACCCGGATCGCCCGACCGAAGGTCGGTGACGCGACCCTTGCGTGGCGCCAGGGCCTGCGTGACCGGACCGACGTACTCGTCGGGAACGTCGCAGACTCCCCGTTCCAGCGGTTCGAACGTCTTGCCGTTGACCTCTTTGGTGATGACCTCGGGCCGACTCACCTGAAGCTCGTAGCCCTCGCGACGCATGGTTTCGATGAGGACTGCCAACTGCAGTTCACCTCGACCGGCGACTTCCATCACCTCGGCCGTGTCGGTTTCCCGCAGTCGAATCGACACGTTGCCGAGGACCTCGCGACGCAGGCGATCGAGGAGGTGACGGGAGGTGAGGTACTTGCCTTCGCGGCCAGCGAAGGGTGACGTGTTCACTCCGAAGGTCATCGCGAGCACGGGCTCGTCGACGGTGAGACGAGGAAGGGCGATCGGATTCTCCGACGATGCGATGGTGTCGCCGATTTCGACCTCGGGGAAGCCCGAGACCACGAACAGGTCACCGGCCTCGAGGAATTCGACGTCGGCGCGACCGACGCCCGAGAATTCCATGAGCGACGTCAGGCGGCGCTTGAGCGGCGGTTGCCCCTCGGCGAACTCCTCTTCGAGCAAGGCCACCGTGTCGCCTTTGCGCAGGACGCCGTTGACCACGCGGCCGATGGCCAGACGACCGAGGTAATCGGATGCATCGAGGTTGGTGACCAGGGCCTGAAGCGGGGCCGTGACGTCACCGGCTGGAGCCGGAATGCGCTCGATGATGGCGTCCAGAAGTGCGGACAGATCATCGGCCTCGGTCGGCATGCCGATACCACGAATCGCGCGCCCGTCTCGAGCGATGGCCGACAGAACCTCGAACTCGATGTGGTGGTCAGCGGCTTCGAGATCGATGAACAGTTGATAAATCTCGTCGAGGACCTCATCGGGGCGAGCGTCTTGCCGATCGACCTTGTTGATGAGCACGATCGCCGGGAGATCTTGAGCCAGGGCTTTCTGGAGGACGTACCGCGTCTGCGGAAGCGGCCCCTCGGCGGCATCGACGAGCAACACGATTCCGTCGACCAGGGTCAATGCACGCTCGACCTCTCCGCCGAAATCAGCGTGTCCAGGAGTGTCGACCAAGTTGATCTTGGTGCCCTTCCAGGTGACCGATGCTGCCTTGGCCAAAATGGTGATGCCGCGCTCGCGCTCCTGGTCGTTGCTGTCCATGACACGGTCGACGACCGCCTGGTGGCTGGCGAAGGTTCCGGTGGCTCGTAACAGACCGTCCACGAGGGTGGTCTTGCCGTGGTCGACGTGCGCGACGAGAGCGACATTGCGCAGGCTAGGGCCCGAAGTCATGGGTGATCAGGCTGCGTCGGTCGGGTCGTCGACGTCGTCGTCGGAGTCGTCGTCATCGAACACCACGCCGTACTTCTCGGCCAGAGCCGCGTACTCGTCGTCCTGGGTGCGGGGAGCACGGTCCGAACCGAGACCGAGATCGAGCGCGCTCGGTCCGGCCTGCTTGAGCTTTCGTGCTTCTTCGAAGCGGCGGTGACGTCCCTTTTTCACGAGAGGACTCCGAACGTTGTCTTGAGGGGGTCGAATCGGCCTGGTGGGCCGTGGGGCAGTCTAGAGGCAGGGAACGGCCTTCGTGGGGATGGAATCGAAGCCGGATCAGTCCGACGATGGCTCGACCGGGTGCAGGAGCAGGCCTCCATGGCCATCGAAGGCCAGCGCCGCCCGTCCGCCGACGATGTCTCCCAGCTGTCGGCCCACCAGGTCGAACCGCCAACCCGTGGCGAGACGTGAGTCCCCCGAGCCCCTCAGGAAGTCGACGATGTCGGAACGAGTTCCGAGAATGGCCGGGTCGACCTCTTCGCGCCGGGCGACCTCGCTCACCCAGGCCGACACGAGGGTGACCGCCGGCCGAAGCGACCGGTCGAGTTCGTCGCCGTCGCTCGGGGGCAGATCGAGGGGGTTCTCCCGTCCTTGCCGTACGGCCGCCAGGATTTCGCTCGCGAATCCGCCACGAACGTGTCGATCGTCGACCCCCCGGGCTTGTGAGAGTTCTTCGACCGATGACGGTTCTCGCTGAGCGATTCCCTGAAGTGCGAGGTCGGCCAGAACCTGTCGAGGTGGGATGTCACTCGCCATCGCCCTCTCTTCACGCCACGTCGCAAGGGCGGCCAGTACTCCACGCGTTCGAGGACGCATGGCTCGAACGTCCTTGATGCGAGTCCAAGCCAGGGACGGGTCGATCGGACCGATTCGACGAGCGAGCAATTCGGCGCACGCTTCGTCGGACCAGTCGAGACGCCCACGCGAGGTGAGGCGCTCCACTTGGCGATCTCGCACGTCGAACAAGAATTCGACGTCGCTCGCGGCATAACGACGCTGAGCCTCCGTCAACGGACGTCGAAGCCAATCGGTCAGACGATCTCCTTTCGGAAGGCTCGTTTTCAATTCGGCATTGACGAGATTCGCCAAGGACGGACTGGAGTAGCCGAGAAAACCTGCTGCGACCTGTGTGTCGTGAATGCGTCGTGGGACGGCTCGCACCGCGTGGGAGAGGACATCGAGATCCTGCTGTGCCGCGTGGAAGAGAATCAGCCGATCCGAAGCGATGAGAGGACGAAGCCTCGACACGTCACAAGTCAGCGGATCGACGAGTGCGATGTGCTGGCGTCCCGCGATCCGCCACGCGAACTGCATCAATGCGAGGCGTGGGAAGTAGGTGCGCTCGCGATGAAATTCGGTGTCGAGTGCGTATTCGTCGACACTTTCGAGACGTTCGATGAGGTGCGCGAGCCCGGTATCGTCGTCGATCCATTCGAAGTCGTGCTCGGTCCCTGCGCGTGACGTCATGAGGCCTTCAGGCTAGTGGTCGCTCATCGACATCGAAGCCCGGGGTCCCGCGATCGTCGATGTCGTCGACGGTGTTCACGTTCCGAAGGCGATCACTGGACACGATCATCCAGCCGAGGTTCACGTCGTCGAGAGCCCGCTTGGCCGATCGCTCGCCGGCTTGGAACCGTCGAGCGAGCACGTCCCGGCAACGTTCAGGTCGCCACGCGGCACACAGATGCTGTCGAGTCGCACCGTCACTGAGTGCGACGCCATCGAGCTCGGGTTGGGTGACGAGTGCCGACACGAGACGTCGAATCACACGCGAGTCGACGTTCGGCAGATCGACAGGGCGCGTGACCACGATCGCCCGTTCGCCGTGTACGAAAGCCGACAACAATCCGTCGAGGGGCCCCTCTCCCCCATGCACGTCGAGACGTACGTCGAATCCGAAGCGTTGCAACGTCTCTGGACGACGGTGCAGAACGAGAACCGGGTCACATTCGGCATCGGCAAGCGAGGAGACTGCCGTGTCGAGCAACGTGGCTCCACCCACGATCACGAGGGATTTGTCGACTCCCATCCGTCGACTCATGCCGCCGGCGAGGACGACTCCAGCGGCGTTCAGATCGACTCCGGAACGCCGCGCGGGTCGAGCTGCAGCAAGAACAGGCGGCAGCGTTCGTGCTCGTCGATTTCGCCGATGGTGAGGGCCGACTCGGCGAGGCCGAGCAGACAACGGAGGAATCCGCGGTTGCCCTCGTGTTCCCAACGCACGTAGCCCGACCCGCGCCAACCGTTGGCTCGCAACGTGTCGAGACCGCGGTGGTAGCCGACGCGAAAGTACGCGTAGCGACTCACGACGTCGTCGGTCATCTCGGCAAGAGTCGCCCAACCCAGGCACTCACGAGGGTGAGCCGCCACGACATCGGCGAGTGATCTCCGCACATCGGCCGAGTCGAAGGCTCGTTCGACGACGTGACGGAACTCGGCGGATGTTCGGGGCAGGATCGTCTCCGGCGGACCAGTGGGTGTCAGGTTGATCGGGTTGGAGTCGCTCATCGCTGGGAAGGCTACGACGCATCGAGCGCTGTGGCTAGGGTGAGGGCGTGCTGACCGCGATCGAACCCGACACCGTCAAGAATCTGATCGCCGCGAGTTCGTTCCTTCCGTTGATCCTGGTTCTCGTTCTGTTCAAGTTCGTCGTGAGTGCCGTCGTTCGTAGCGTTCTCGTCGTTGTGGCGCTCGGCGTGGGTGTCTTGCTTTTCACGCAGAGGTCGGCGGTCGACGACTGCGTCGATTCGATCGAACGCGAGGGAACCTCGGTCACAGCGTCGTGTTCGATCCTCGGACTCGACATCGACATCGATCGCTGAGGCGATCGAGTTTTCGTGTTTCGCTGAGGCGATCGAGTTTTCGTGTTTCGCTGAGGCGATCAGGAGTCGGCGGCCAGACGCAACGTGGGTGCCACCACGAGACGGGCGAACTCCGTTGCGTTCGAGAACGGAGCGTTGTGATGAGCCCCCTCGATCTCGACGAGCGGAAGCGGTGAGCACGTCTCGGCGAGGAGGCGTGCCCCATGCCGAATGTGATCGGCAGCTCGACCGCCGACGGCCGAGATGACCGGTCTCGAGATCTCCTCGAAGGAGTACGGACGTCGGGCTCGGATGTCGGACAATTCGGACACGAGCACGTGACCCTCGGCTCGGCGACGTTCCTTGATCGGTTCAGGGAGTTCGTTCCATCGACGTTCTCCGATGAAACGTTTGAGAAAATTCTCGGCCGCGAGGGCCGGATCATGAGCGGTTCGAACAGCAGTGGCTCCACCCGACGTCGAGGACCACCACGGCTCCCAGCTCATCGGACTCTCGTAGACCCCGACCGACAGAACCCTTTCCGGGTATCGGCTGGTGTACGTGAGCGCCACGACTCCCCCGAAGCTGTGTCCGATCAGCACGACCGGGACTTCGGGGCCGACCGTCGTGGTGACCACTGTGTCGAGGTCCGACACGTGCGCATCGACGTCGTAGGGAGGGGCGACCGCCGACGAGGCCCCGTACCCCCGGCGGTCGTACACGACGGTCGTCGAGTCGGGAAGCTGTTTCACGAGTCGGGCGAAAGCCGCTTGGCGGTCCATCGAACCGTGGACCAGAACGATCACCGGCGACACACCCAAGGTGCCGCGAATCTTCAGCGAATCGAGAACCGAGGCGTCGGTGTCGTATCGTCCAGGCACGACGACTTTCTACTGGACACATGGAACTTCTCTTCATCCGACACGCCATCCCCGTTCGACGGGAGCTCGAGAGTGGCATCGCCGACCCAGAGTTGTCACAGGCCGGACTCGCCCAGGCGCGACTCCTCGCCGACTACCTCTCGACCGAATCGATCGACGCGATCTACGCCAGTCCCCTGCGTCGGGCCCGCGAGACTGCGCACCCGATCGCCGAGGTGCAGTCGTTGTCGATCGTCACCCTCGACGGGATCGCTGAGTACGACCGAACGTCGAGCGAGTACGTGCCAGTCGAGGAATTGAAGGCCGCCAACGATCCGCGGTGGCACGAAATCCGTGATGGAGTGTGGACGTCAGCGGACGAATCCGAGGAGGATTTCGTTCGACGGGTCGTGACGGCGACCGACGACGTCATCGAACGGCATGCTGGCGAACGCGTGGCCCTCGTCTGCCATGGAGGCGTCATCAACGCGTATCTCGCCCATGTTCTCGGTCTGGTTTCGCAACGTGGCTTCTTCTATCCCAACTACACGTCGATCCACCGTGTGGCCGCGGCACGTTCGGGAGAGAGAAGCATCGTGACGGTGAACGAGACCCCCCACCTGCGTGGGAGCGGCCTACCCATGGGACTCTTTCAGTCATGACGTCTCCGACGGACCTCGATCGCGTCGACGACGTCTCGTCGCTGATGTCCTTCCTCGACGAATCGGTCAGCCCACGACACTCCGTTCGGCGGGCCGAGAGTCTCTTCCTCGAATCGGGCTTCGTCTCGATCGACCGGTTGGACGACGAACCTCCGGCCCTCGGTTGTTTGGTGCGAGGCGGCATGCTGATCGCCTGGGTTCGGGGTGATGATCCGACGTTTCGTATCGCCGGCGCCCATTCGGACTCTCCGTGTCTGAGGGTCAAACCTCGTCCCGACCTTCGGCAACACGGTTGGCGGCAATGGGGTGTGGAGGTCTACGGCGGGATCCTGAACAACTCCTGGCTCGATCGAGATCTCGGAGTCGCAGGGGTGGCGATCGACGTGGATGGCCATGAACGTCTCGTTCGTTCGCCCTACGCAGTGGCGAGGGTCCCCCAGTTGGCCGTGCATCTCGATCGAGACGTGAACGACAAGGGCCTCGTTCTCGATCGTCAGCAACACTTGCTGCCGGTGGTCGGACTCGGCGACGACACCGAGACGTTCGAGGATCTTCTGGCCGATTGGGCGGGATGCCCTCGTGGTTCGATCCGCTCGTTCGACGTGGGTTTGTACGACGTTCAGGTCGCTGCGCGGATCGGTGTCGACCGTCAATTGTTGGCGTCAGGACGTATCGACAACCAGATCTCCTGCTGGGGCTCGGTGTCGGCGCTCATCGACCGCTCGATCGACCGGACCGGTCCGACATCGGTGATCGCATTGTTCGACCACGAGGAAGTGGGTTCGGAGTCGACGACCGGCGCCGCCGGACCCTGGCTCGAGTGGGTACTCGAACGGCTGCACACCGGAACCCGCCACTCCTTGCACGATGCCTTGGGTCGCTCGGCCTGCCTCTCGGTGGATTGCGCGCACGGTGTCCATCCCAACTATCCCGATCGTCACGACCCGGTGAATCGCCCTCGTCTCGATCAGGGGCCCGTCCTCAAGATCAACGCGAATCAGCGGTACGCGACGACGCCGGAGACCGCTGCTCTCTTCACGCGTTCGTGCGAATCGGCCGACGTTCCGTGGCAAACCTTCGTCAGCCGCAACAACGTCGCCTGCGGTTCGACCATCGGGCCGGTGAGCTCAACGCGACTCGGAATCCCGACTGCTGACATCGGTGTGGCTCAGCTCAGCATGCACTCGGCGCGTGAACTCTGCGGAACCCTGGACCCGACGTATCTACGTCGGGCGATCGGAACCTTCTTCGCTCAGCGCTGACGGTGGGCGATCGACTGCGCGGAGTCGAACAGGCGTTGCAGCTCCGCATGCAGCAACGTCGACGTCTCCCGAACCGCCGATCGCGGCATCCGGCCGTCGACGGTCACAGGGACCGGAAGCGGTCGGCCGATGATCACGTGCACCTTGTGCGGACGCATCCACTTGGCGCCTTTGCCGAGAGCGGCTTCACTTCCCCCGATCCCGACCGGCACGATTGGCACGCCGGCCTTGCACGCGACATAGGCGGCACCGTCGAACAACGGTTGCACCACGGGGCCCGACTTGCGCTCGCCCTCCGGAAACAGCACGAGTGGCTCACCCGACTGCAGCACTTGAATGCTGCGCAAGATGGCCTCGCGATCGGCTGTGCCCCGCGATACCGGGAACGCTCCGAGGGACGACAGGATCCAACGAAAGGGCTGGCGTTTCCAAAGGGAGTCCTTGCCCATGAAGCGAAGACGCCGTCGGGTGCAACCCGATGCGATCGGAGTGTCGATGAAACTCCGATGAATCGGCGCCAGAACGAAGGCCCCTTCCGAGGGCACGTTCTCGCGTCCTTCGACCGTCATACGCAGATAGGTGCGGCAGATCGCCACGACGAGGAAACGAACCGCTTGGTAGAAGGATCGACTCGCCCGCGAATTACCGGCCAGAAAGGTATCGACACCGATCACGCTCGTGCCTCCAAGAGTTGCACGATCGCCGTGACCACATCGTCGATCGTGCGGTTCGACGTGTCGATCACGATCGCATCCGAACTTTCGGCCAAGGGGCTGTCGGCTCGCGTGGAATCGAGACGATCCCGCTCACTGATCGCGGCCTCGACACTCGCGACATCTCCGCCGTTCTCGGCGACTCGCCGCTCGGCTCGTACCCGCGGTGACGCTGTCAGGAACAACTTCGCCAGCGCATCGGGGAACACGACCGTTCCGATGTCACGTCCTTCGATGACGCCACCCCCTCGACTCTCACCCCAGTCGCGCTGACGACGTCGCATCTCGCGACGGACACGGGAATGCGCGGCGACGACCGAGACGCCAGCAGTCACTTCGGGACCTCGAATGGCGACGGTGACGTCGTCTTCGTCGACGGCCACTCGATCGAGTCCGACGTCGATCCGAATTCGCTCGGCGAGTTCTCCGACGGCATCGACGTCGTGGAGATCGATACCGTCGCGCATGGCCGCCCACGTCACCGCTCGGTACATCGCTCCGGTGTCGAGGTACTGGACTCCCAAGCGACGCGCCAGCGCCCGCGCCACCGTCGATTTACCAGCTCCAGCCGGACCGTCGATCGCCACGATTCGCACGGATCACCAACTCGTGCCGACCGGACGACCCTCGTCGTATCCGGCCGAACTCTGGATTCCGACGACGGCCCGAGCATGGAACTGCTCGCAATCCGCAGCGCCCGAGTAGGTGAAAGCACTTCGAACGCCGGCCACGATCTGATCGAGGATGTCCTCCACGCCGGGTCGCTCGTGATCGAGGTACATGCGCGAGGTCGAGATGCCCTCCTCGAACAGCTCCTTGCGAGCCCGATCGAAACTTCCTTCGCGGCGCGTTCGATTTCGAACTGCCCGGTTGGAAGCCATTCCGAAGTTCTCCTTGTACAGACGGCCGTCAGGGTCACGCTGTACGTCGGCTGCCGACTCGTAGGTGCCAGCCAACCATGATCCGAACATCACGCTGCTGGCCCCAGCCGCCAAGGCGAGGGCGACGTCGCGGGGATGCCGTACCCCTCCATCGGCCCACACCGACTTGCCGATCTCGCGGGCCGCCGATGCGCATTCGAGAACGGCAGAGAACTGGGGACGACCAACGCCGGTCATCATGCGAGTGGTGCACATGGCTCCGGGGCCGACTCCGACCTTGACGATGTCGGCTCCCGCCTCGATCAGGTCGAGAGTTCCCCGTCGAGTGACGACGTTGCCGGCCACGATCGTCGACGACGGCGCCGCACGGCGGACGGCTCGGATCGCCTGGATCATTCGCTCCTGGTGTCCGTGTGCAGTGTCGACCACGAGCACGTCGACTCCCATGTCGTGAAGGCGCCCAGCTTTGTCGGCGGGGTCTCCGTTGACACCGATCGCCACCGACGTCAGCATCTGGCCCGACGAGTTGATGGCTGGTCGGTACAAGGCGGATCGGAGAGCACCCTTTCGGGTGACACAGCCCATCAGCCGACCGGCATCGTCGACGACGGGCGCCGTGGTGATGCGGTGACCCGACAACAGGTCGAAGGCGTCGGTGAGACTCGTTCCGTCGGCGATCGTCAGCAGATCGGTCGACATCACGTTGTGCAACTGAGTGAAGCGGTCGTAACCGACTGCGTCGGCTTCGGTGAAGATTCCGAGTGGACGGCGATCGGCATCGATCACCACGATCGCACCGTGTGAGCGCTTGTGGACGAGATTGAGTGCTTCTCCGACGGTGTCGTGTGGCCCGAGTGTGATCGGGGTGTCGTACACGTGATGACGTTCTTTGACGAATGACACCACTCCCTCGATGACGTCGAGGGGAATGTCCTGCGGGAGAACGGTCAGTCCTCCACGACGAGCGATGGTCTCGGCCATCCGTCGACCAGCGACCGCAGTCATGTTCGCCACGACCACGGGAAGGGTGGTGCCGATCCGATCCGATGTCGTGAGGTCGACGTCCAAACGGGACGCCACCTCCGACAGGCTGGGGACGAGGAACACGTCGTTGTAGGTGAGTTCGTGCGATGGCGGGGTGTCGTGGAGAAAACGCATGAGTCCTGCTTCGGTCGGCCGGAACAGGCTAGGGGCTATGTTGAGGCCTCATGGGGAATGTGCCGCGACCTCCGGTTCTTCTCGTTCACGGTTGGGGCGGTTCGTACGCATCCACCTGGCAGAGCACCGGTTTCGACCTCTTGCTCGCCGACACCGGCGGGACGGCCATCGGTGTCGATCTGCTCGGACATGGAACGGCGCCACGCTCTCATGACCCGGCTGATTATCGAGATCTGACCCCGCGAATCGTCGAGCATCTGTCGTCGGGCCCTGTCGACGCCGTCGGCTTCTCTCTCGGAGCGCTGACCCTTCTTCGAGTCGCCTGCGAACGTCCGGGTTCCTTTCGTCGTCTCGTTCTCGGTGGTATCGGACGCAATGCCCTCGAAGAGGCCGATGCGAACCAACGACGAGTACTGGTCGACGCCATTCACGGGACTTACGACGGAGACGACAACTTGCCGCGCCAGTTCGCTCAATACGCGCATCAACCGGGCAACGATCCTGACTCCCTGGCCGCTGCGCTACTCGGCGATCGGTCGCCCTTCACGGTCGACGAGCTCGCACGAGTCGATGCCGAAGTGTTGGTCGTGATCGGTGATCGCGATTTCGCCGGACCCGGCGAACCACTCCAGGAGTTGATCCCATCCGCACGCCTCGTAACGGTCAAGAATTGCGATCACTTCGCACTCACCGAGAACTTCACGTTTTTCGACAGCGTTTTCGACTTCCTGGCATCGTGATGGACGACCCCAGGAACGACGACACCGAGGTCGGTCCCGACATCGAACGCGCGGTCGACCTTCTCCGTCACGGAGGTGTGATCGGTCTGCCGACCGAAACCGTGTACGGATTGGCGGCCGACGCTCGCAACGAAGCTGCGGTGCGTCGGGTCTTCGCCACCAAGGGACGTCCGCTCGGTCACCCCCTCATCGTGCACGTGGCCGATTCGGCCGAAGCTCGCCGATGGTCGTCGTCGTGGAACGATGTCATGGAACGTCTGGCCGATCGGTTCTGGCCCGGCCCTCTCACGATGGTCGTACCCCGAGCTTCGGATGTCCTCGACATCGTTACCGGTGATCGACCCTCGGTCGCACTACGTGTCCCGAGTCATCCGATGGCTCGGGACCTCCTGCGAACCTTCGGTGGAGGGTTGGTCGCTCCCTCGGCCAACGCCTTCGGTCGGGTGAGTCCGACCACGGCCCAACACGTCGTCGACGACCTCGGATCCGCAGTCGACTACGTGCTCGATGGGGGCCCATGCGCCGTGGGTGTCGAATCGACGATCGTCGATTGTTCGGTGGATCCGCCTCAGGTTCTTCGACCTGGAGCGGTGACCGACGTGCAACTCCACGATGCGATCGGAGCGATCGACCCCGTGAGTGGTCCGTCTCGAGCTCCTGGGATGTTGGCCAGCCACTACGCCCCGATGTGCGAGGTCGTCGCCGTGGCGACGATCGAGGAAGCTGGCGCGTATCAGGACACCGACACGGAAATTCTCGACGGATCGATCGACCCGGTCGGCTTCGCCGGCCGTCTGTACGCCGAGTTGCGACGGTGCGACCGTGCCGGGCGTCGGCGAGTGGTGATCGTCCTGCCCGCCGATCACGGGATCGGACGGGCGATCCGTGATCGGGTGGTCAAGGCGGCCGCCCCCCGTCCCTGACCCGTCATCCCGCCGATTCGTCACCGGCCCGTGTTGTCACCGGCCTGTTTCGTCGCCCGAGGCCACTTCGTTGATGGTCATGACCCAGAGCGTCACGAGATCGGTGGGATCGGACATGTCGGCGATGATCGACACCGTCGACGAACCGGCGTCGGGAACGACCTCCAAACGACACCAATTTTCCGGACGTCCATCGATCAGGACCTCGAGTGCATAAGGCGGTTCCTCGTCGACGAGGTCGCCCAGAATTCGGGCTGCGAACACGAGCCACTCGAAAGCCTCGACCGGCAACACGTCGACGGTGAACGACGGCCGATCGACCATCCAGCCCTCGGGCTCGCGCGAGGTCGGCGCCTCCGGTACGGCCGACGAACGAAGATGGGCGATCACGACGTCGACGGCTCGGTTCAGTCGCACCATGTCGTCGTTGCGACCACCGACATCAGGATGCAGCGATCTCGCCAGTCCCCGGCGAGCGAGGCGGACGTCGGCGATCGAGCAGTTCCGGTCGAGACCGAGCACTGCCAGGGCCATGAAGAGGTCCACGTCAGTCTCGTCGACCGTCCGAAAGGAGCGATGCGGGAGGGTCGATGGCCCATTCCGCGGGGTGATCCCAGTGGTCGTCGAACGTGAGAACGCGAAGTGGACGACGGCGGACCGGACCGTGCGCACCCCGTGGGCGTCCGAGTGTGATGCACGCCGACAATGCGACGTGCTCGGGAACGCCGAGTATTTCGCGCAATTCCTGTTCGACGCCGAGATGCCACATCGTGAGCGCCCCGCCGTAGCCGAGGGCTCGGGCGGCCAGCAGAAGGTTCTGGCAGGCGGGATACACCGAGGCCCCCTCGTAGGGATTCGGCGCGCGATACCGATCGAGGCAGACGAGGACGACGACGGGGGTTCGTTCGAAGTTGTCGACGTACTCCTGCATAGCGCGCGCCGCCCGGGCCTTCGGACTGTCGGGAGATCGCCCACTTCCGGAGTCGAAACCGTCGGACGATCTCTTCGACTCCCATCCGGAACGGAAGGCGACGCCGAGCACTGCTTTGACGCGCTTCGCGTTCTCACCGTCGGTGAGGACGAGGAAACGAAACGGCTGCCGGTTGCTTCCACTCGGGGCCCGGCTGGCCGCATGGAGGATCGTGGCCAGATCCGACCGGGGAATCGGTTCGGGTCGGTATCGCCTGATCGCTCGCGTCGTGGCGAGTCCGGTGAGGAGATCGAGGCCGGGATCCACCGACGTCACCGTCCGGTGAATCGGGCCGGGCGCTTCTCCATGAACGAGGCCACGCCTTCCTGGAAGTCCTTCGTCCGAACGAGGGGTAGGAGTTGCAAGAACACATGGTGGATGTTCTGTTCGAAGGTTTCGGTTTCCGCGGCACGCATCATGCGCTTGATGGCCCTCACGGCCAATGGGGCGTTCTCCGCGATGCGGTTCGCCATCTCCTGGACCGCTGAACCGAAGTCGTCGGGGTCGGCAACGGCGTTCACCAGATCGAGATCGAGAGCCTCATCGGCGGTCAAGGTGCGTCCCGTGAAGCAGATTTCCGCCGCTTTGGCGTAGCCGACGATCCGTGGCAGCAGCCAGGTTCCTCCACTTTCGGGCAGGATGCCGCGCTTGGCGAAACCGGGGTTCAACTTCGCGGTCCGAGAGGCGATGCGAATGTCGCAGCCGAAGGCGAGATCGAGGCCGTATCCAGCCGCACCTCCGTTGATGGCAGCGATGGTCGGCGTGTCGAGGTTGTGGAGAACGACCGGTGGTGCCGTCCGAAGGTCGAACTCGGCCCCCATGTCGGACCCCGAGTCGAGCACCCCGAGCCCCTCCTTCTGACCCATCTGAGCAGCCAGATCGAGGCCGGCGCAGAAGGCGCGACCGGCCCCGGTCAGCACGATGCAGCGAACCCCTCGGTCCCGGTCGGCCCGAAGCAGGGCCTCGGACAGGTCGTTCAGCATGGCTCCGGAGATCGTGTTCATGCGCTCGGGAGCGTTGAGCGTGATGGTCGCGACTTGATCGGCGACCTCATAGGTGACTTCGGACGGTGCGGCAGAGGACTCGGGCGACGCGCTCATGGACGAACGGTAACACCGCGGAACATTTCTCATGACCAGCGGGTAACCTTCGCCTTTCCACACCAAAGGGACTTTCGTCCCATATCTCCAACAGGGGGAGAACATATGCAGAAGACCCGAGCTCGTCGGGTTGGTGCGTTGGTTCTCGGTCTCGCACTCGTAGGCGCAGCCTGCGGTGGCGACGACGGATCCAGCGACACCACACCGGCAACCGAAGCTCCGGCCACGGAGGCACCGTCCACAGAGGCTCCGGCCACTGAGGCGCCCGCCGCCGGTGGAGAACTCGAGGGCATGAAGGGCACCACTCCGAAGAGTGCCGATGTCACCGAGTGGATCACCGCCGTGTCCGACTACTGGGTGTCCCTCGGCAACGAGGCGCTCGCCGACTTCAACTACGCCGCCGAGTCCTATGACGCGGCGATCGTGATCGCCCTCGCGGTCGCCAAGGCCGGCACCGATGGTGCCGCGCACGCGAACGAGATCGTCGGCATCACGAAGGATGGCGAAAAGTGCACCACCTTCGCTGATTGCTTGGCGATCATCGAGGCCGGTGGCGACCCCGACTACGACGGAATTTCGGGCCCGCACGAATTCAATGGCAATGGTGAGCCGCTCCAGGGCAGCTACGCCATGCTCGAGTTCGGCGCGGACAACCGCATCACCGCCGAGTCGAACAACAACCTGATCAACGCACAGGCACCGGAGTCGGCCATCGTCGAGCTCCAGACCACCACCGCCACCCGTGAGGGTGACGGCGTGCTGAAGATCGGCACGCTCCTTCCGGAGACGGGCAGTTTGGCGTTCCTCGGACCACCGGAATTCGCTGGTGTGGAGTACGCCGTTCAGGAAATCAACGCCGCTGGTGGCGTTCTCGGCCAGCCGGTCGAGCTCTCGCAGGGTGACTCGGGCGACACGTCGACCGACATCGCCAGCACCACCGCCGACCGTCTCATCGGTGAGGGCGTCGACGCCATCATCGGTGCGGCCTCCTCGGGTGTGACCCTGACCGTGATCGACAAGATCACGGCCGCCGGAATCACCATGTTCAGCCCGGCCAACACGAGCCCCGCTCTGTCCGACTACGCCGACAATGCCCTGTACTTCCGTAACGCTCCGGCGGACGGACTCCAGGGTGCCGTCGTGGCCAACCAGATCGTGGAAGACGGCAATGCGTCGGTCTACATCATGAACCTCGATGACGCCTACGGCAACGGCATCGCCGCCGTTGTGAAGGACGTTCTCGAGGCCGCTGGTGTGACCGTTCTCGGTGTCAAGGCCTACGACCCGGCTGCTGCGTCGTTCGACGCCGAAGTCGCCGAGATCGTCGGCGCCGACCCGGACGCTGTCGTGCTCATCTCGTTCGACGAAGGCAGCCGCATCCTGCGCACTGCCGTCGAGAACGGCATCGGCCCGAAGGCCAAGAACTGGTACGGAACCGATGGCAACATGGGTAACGCACTCGGCGAGAACTTCGACGCTGGTAACTGATCACCAGCTCGTCACGCTGTGATGACAGGCCCCCGGGGAAACCCGGGGGCCTGTTTCATGCTCCGGGTGTTCTGGTGAGGAATCTTCACCGCATGGGTGAAGATCATGATCCAGATTCTCAGCCGCCGGTGGCGCGAGCGAGGGTGCCGAGATACAACTCGATCACATTCGGATCGGCGAGCAGCTCCCGACCCGATCCGGTGTAGGCATTGGTGCCTTGGTCGAGGACGTAGCCGCGATTGACCACTTGGAGACAACGGCGCGCGTTCTGTTCGACCATCAGGATCGCCACCCCCGCCGCATTGATGGTGCGGCACCGAACGAACACTTCGTCCTGCAGAGCGGGCGACAGACCCGCCGAGGGTTCGTCGAGCAGAAGGATCTTGGGTTCGAGCATCAAGGCTCGGCCCATGGCCACCATCTGTCGCTCCCCACCCGACAAAGCGCCAGCACGCTGGGCGGATCGCTCGGCCAGTTTCGGGAACAAACCGCACACGAACTCATAGCGCGTCTTGAAGACCTTGGGAGACAGGAACGCACCCATCTCGAGGTTCTCCTTGACGGTCAGGCTCGGAAAGACGTTCTTGGTCTGGGGGACGTAACCGAGGCCGAGCGGAACGAGTTCATGAGCCTTGCGGCCGGTGATGTCCTGTCCGAGGAGTTCGACCGTTCCACTGCGAATCTTGCATTGGCCGATGACGGCCTTGAGGAAAGTCGACTTTCCGGCCCCGTTCGGACCGATGATGCCCACGAACTCGCCGGCGCCGACCACCAAGTCGCAACCGTTGAGGATGTTGACCTCCGGCACGTAACCGGCGACCAGGTTCGTGGCCCGTAGAACGTCGCTCATGACGGATCCTCCAGAAGGGAGCGGCCTTGATGTGCACCCAGATAGGCGTCAATTACGGCTTGATTCGACGAGATGTCATCGGGGGTTCCCTCGGCGATCACGCGACCCTCGGCCATCACAATCACCCAGTCGGAGATGTCGTGAACCATGTCCATGTCGTGTTCGACGAACAGAACCGTCATGCCGTCGTCGCGAAGACCGCGAATGTGCTCGTTGAGGCTCTGCTTCAGGGCTGGATTCACACCGGCCATCGGTTCGTCGAGCATGACGAGCCGCGGATTCGTCATGAGGGCTCGTGCCATCTCGAGCAACTTGCGCTGACCACCCGACAGCGCCCCGGCGTATTCGTCGCGCATGTGGCTCAGCTTGAAGCGCTCGAGAAGTTCGTCGGCTCGGACCGTGATGTCGGCTTCCTGCTTCTTCCAGGTGGCGCCGATCAGACCGTTCCACCACTTCTCACCGATCTGATCGGTGGCGCCGAGACGCATGTTCTCGATGACACTCAACTTCGTCAGGCTCTTGGTCAGCTGGAACGTGCGAACCATGCCGAGGGCAGCCATTCGATGCGGGGCGACCTTGTTCATGTCACGACCGTCGAAGGACCAGCGACCTTGGTCGACCGAATCGAAACCGGTCAGCAGATTGAACAGCGTCGTCTTTCCGGCTCCGTTCGGGCCGATCAGGGCGGTGATCGACCCCCGTTGGATCTCGACGTGCTCGACATCGACCGCGGTGATACCGCCGAAGGTACGCCGAACGGTGTCGGCCACCAGGATCGGGTCGGGCTTGGGAACACCTGGTTCCGGGCGACACGTCGCCAACGCCGCTCGGGCCGCGAGGGCGGCCGGTGAGAGAGTCGACTCAGCGTCCATCGAAAGCCATCTCCTGTCGGTTCCCGAACAGTCCCTGTGGTCGATACACCATGAGCAGAATCAGCGCCAACCCAACGAGCATGAAGTTCACCTGGCCCACCTGGGTCGACTGCATGATCGTGAAGTTTCCGAACTTGATCGGCTCATCGGCGATCTGGCGCAGGAAGTTTTCGAGGAACGTGAAGATCAACCAGAAGAGCATGGGTCCGACGATGGACCCCGACACCTTGGCCGCTCCGCCGAGCACCAACGCGGTGAGGATGTAGAAGGTGACGTCACGGCTGTAATTGTCGGGCTGGACGCTGCCGCGGTCGATGGCGAAGATCATTCCCGAGATGGTTCCGATGACGCCACCCAGGAGCAGCGACTGCATCTTGTACGAGTAGACGCTCTTGCCGAGACTCCGCACGGCGTCTTCGTCCTCTCGAATGGCCTTCAGCACACGACCCCACGGGCTCTTCATGAGCTTGTAGACGAAAAAGCCGATCAGTGCGACCAACACCCACCCGACGATGATCGTCCAGAGCTCACGCCCGGTGAAGGTCAGAGGCCACCGACCGTACGATTGCGTCTGGTCGATACCGAAGTCGGCGCCCACCTCGCGGAACGGCTGCGCGAACTGGTTGATGCCGTCGCTGCCACCGAAGTAGTGCTTGAACCGAACCGATCGCACGACGAGACGGATGATCTCCGCCGCCGCGATGGTGACGATCGCCAGGTAGTCGGCTCTCAACCGCAGGGTCGGAATACCCATGAGGGTTCCGAGCAGAAGCGAGAAAACGATCCCGATCGGAATTCCCCACCAGAACGAGATGTCGAAATAGTGAGCAGTCATCCCGAGGCCGTAGGCACCACACGCCATGAATCCGGCCTGACCGAAGTTGAGAAGTCCGGTGTAGCCGAATTGAACGTTGAGGCCGATCGCGGCGATGGCGAAGTACACGGCGTTGATGCCGATGAATCCCTTCAGGGAGCTCTCGATGATCAAGGACCAATCCATCATCAACCCACTCTCTGCGCTCGTCCGAGTATTCCCTGGGGACGGAACAGCAACACCAGGATCAGAATGGCCAGTGCCGGTGTCGTCTTCAACTCGGTCGGGACCACGAGGCTGGCCACTTCGACGAGAACGCCCACCACGAAGCCGCCGATCAGTGCGCCGAAGGCCGACCCAAGACCACCCAGCGTGATCGCAGCGAACATCAAGAACAGCAGGCGACCTCCCATGTCGAAGCTCACCTGCTCGTCGAGGCCGCGGAACACACCCCCGAGAGCGGCCAGTGCACCGCCGGCGATCCAGACCAGACGAATCACGCGTTCGGAATCGATGCCCGTTGCCGAAGCGAGGTCGGGATTGTCCGACACGGCACGCGTGGCCTTCCCCAGGCGGGTGAACCGGAGGGTGACGGCCACCGCGACGAGGATGATCACCGACACGATCGACACGGTGAGATCGCGCGGGGTGATGCTGACCGGGCCGATGTCGATCGCCTCCTGGAGCCCGTATTCGCGGAACGGCCGGGTGCGACCACCGAAGCGGGACAGGAAGAAATTGCGGAGAAGGATCGACAGACCGACGGTGAGAACCATCTGAGTGACGAGACCGATCCCGCGACGACGAAGACGGACGAAGATGCCGGCGTTGAGAACCCAGCCGAATGCGCCACCGAGGACGGCGGCCAGAACTGTGGCCCAGAGAACATGGAACTTTCCGTCGGGGTACACGCCCGGCAGGAAGTCGAGGAATCCGAGGAACGTGAACCCGGTGATGTTGAAGACGAAGGCGATCAGCCCGCCGAAGGTGACCATCTCGCCGTGGGCGAAGTTGGTGAGTCCGGTGGTTCCGAAGATGAGAGACAATCCGACGGCGCACATGGCCAAGACGAGGCCGAGTCGCGCTCCGTCGGCCAGGCGTTGCGCGACCTTCTCGACGCCGGACTGGCTCCCGCTCTGGGATTCCCCCGTGAAGAAGTTGATCGTCTTGGTCGCGGTGATGAAGGAATCGGCGGCAACGGACTGGGTTGCCGGGGACTGGGCGCTCAGCGTCTGCCCATCTGGCAGCGTGTCTTCGTCGAGGGTCACCGTGTAGTCGGCTCGACCCGGGAGAGGGATGACGACGACGCCGTCCTCATCGGTGGCACCCCGACCGACTTCGGAGCCGCTGGCGTCCTTGACAACGATCTCGACGCCGGCCACCGGCTGGTTGTCGGTCTTACCGGAGGCGTCGCGGGACTGTTCCTTCACCTGGACGCGGATGGCGATGTCCTCGGCTGACGCCGACGACGAGAACCCGGCGACCACGGCCACCGCAGCGAGCAACACGAGGGCACGAGAGAACCAACGACGAACGAGCGTCACGAGTTGACATTTCTCCGTACTTGGGCAACGACCATGACTCTCCCCCGGATCCGCCACGCGCGGACCTGCAAATGGTAGTCCAGCGGGGGTGAACGGCGAAAGAAAGGGAATGGCGCTGGTGATCGTCAGCGCGAGCATTTTCGGGACGACGGGTACCGCTCTGGCCCAGGTTCCCGGGTCGGTCGATCCGTTGTCGACCGGAATTCTTCGACTCCTCCTCGGGGGAGGTCTCCTCGCCGTCATCGCTCGCCGGCGTCTTCCCGACCTGAGACCGCTTCTGCGAACCCTGTTGATCGGAGCAATCGGGGTGGCCGTCTACCAGTTGGGGTTTTTCTGGGCCGTGACCGACACGGGGGTCGCCGCCGGAACTCTGGTGACAATCGGGGTCAGCCCGTTGGCGAGCCGAGTCATCGGGGGATTGTCCGGACGCCCGTCCCCACCGGCCAGCTGGTACGTGGCGGCAGCGGTCCTGCTCGGGGGGCTCTCGATTCTCGTCCTTGGCGGCTACGACGACGTCAAAGTCACTGCCGCTGGCATCGTGGTCGCGGTGATCGCCGGCTCGTCTTTTGCGTTGTACACGGAGTGCGGGGCACGAGTTCTGGCGACGGGCGCGTCACCGGATGCGACGATGAGCGCACTGTTCTTCGGAGCGGGTCTCATGTCGAGTCCCCTCCTTGTCTGGCGTGGGGTCGAGGTGATGTCGACTGGACGAGGCCTCCTTGTGATCTCGCACCTGTCGGTCGTGACCTTGACCGTCGCCTACATGGCTTTCGGACGTGGTCTACGCCATCTCGCTCCCACGATCGTGACCATGCTCACGATCGTCGAGCCAGTCGTCGCCACGTCCCTGTCGGTGATCGTTCTCGACGAAGACTTCTCCCCTGTTGGCTGGATCGGTGCGAGCATCGTCGTTCTCGGACTCCCTCTCGTGGGCCTGGCTTCGCGACGTTCGACGGCGACTACGGTGCGGCCATGACCGCTCCGCTCGACACCCGTCTCACGCGTTTGCTCGGAATCGACTACCCCATCGTGCAGGCGCCGATGGGTTGGATCGCTCGCTCGGCGCTTGCATCGGCCGTGAGCAATGCCGGCGGCCTCGGCATCATCGAGACGTCATCGGGTGAACTCGACGTCATTCGACACGAAATCTCACGCATGCGCAACCTGACCGATCGACCCTTCGGCGTCAACATCGCGCAACTCTTCGTTCGCGACCCGGGCATCGTCGACTTCGTGGTCGAACAAGGCGTTCGCTTCGTCACGACCTCCGCCGGCGATCCTCGCCAGTACACCGCGACGCTGAAAAGTGCCGGATTGACGGTCTTCCACGTGGTCCCCACCCTGTCGGCTGCGCTCAAGGCGGTCGACGCTGGCGTGGATGGGCTGGTCGTCGAGGGAGGCGAAGGTGGCGGATTCAAGAATCCTCGTGACGTCGCCACGATGGTTCTCGTTCCGCTCGTCGCCTCGAGAGTCGACGTTCCGATCATCGCCGCTGGTGGGATCTGCGATGGTGTCTCGATGGCGGCCGCTCTCGCTCTCGGGGCCGACGGTGTTCAGATGGGAACTCGCATGGTGTCGGCGGCCGAATCACCGGTACACAGCAACTGGAAGCAGGCGATCGTCGACGGCGCGGAAACCGACACGGTGTTCCTCAATCGATTTTCGCGTCCCGGATTGCGCGCGATACGCACCGAGCGAACCGCGCGCCTCGAGCGCGACGAACACGTTCCGTTGACCGAGATGAGTGGTGCGATGGATCTCTACTTCGGAGGAGACATGGAGGCGGCCATCGCCCTGACTGGCCAGGTGATGGGTCGGATCGACTCCGTTCGTTCCGTCGCTGAGATCATCGACGAAACGATTACCACTTATCGAGCGACGGTCTCGCGATTGGCGTCGTTCGCCTGAGTCGCTGGTCGATCGTTCATGTGAACTTTGTCCGGAGCGCGTCGTCCGAGAGTCCACCACAGAATGGTCAGAACGATCATGAACGCCGTCGCACCGAGAACGTGTACGGCGACCAATGCCGCGGGAATGTCGTTGAAGTACTGCACGTATCCCACGATTCCTTGCAGAACTCCGACCACAATCGTGGCCTCCAGAATCACCGCACCACGCGTCCACGACGACGAATGGCGACGGGCGAAGCCAATGGTCAGCAGTAGCGATGCCACGGTGAGGATCACGGCGAGACCGTGGATCCGCGCGATCGACGAGATCTCGAGATCGAAGCGCCGAGCGTCCTCGTCGCCAGCGTGGGGTCCCGAACCGGTGACCACGGTTCCGGTGAGAATTGCCACGACGCCGAACGCCACCGTGATGCGTGTCCACGACGAGATCCTCGTTCCGGTGACGTCATCGGCCCCCGACTCGATCATCGGCGCGGTCAAGTCGGAGTGACGGGACCGAAGAACGAGCACGGTCGCATTGGTGACGAGAATCATCGACAGGATGAAATGACCCTGATTGGCGAGGGGGTGAAGATCCGTCAGCACGACGATGCCCCCGAGAACGATCTGACCGAGGACTCCGGCGACCAGACCCCAAGCGAGATGCACCAGGTCGGAACGACGGGGAACTCGACGCATCGCGGCCAGCACGGCCAGGATCACTCCTGCTGCGACCAGTCCGGTGAACAATCGATTGATCTGCTCGATGGCCCCGTGCGCCGTCGACACGTCGACGAACCGTTCCTCGTTGCACCGCGGCCAGTCCTCGCATCCGAGACCCGACCCGGTCAGACGCACTGCTGCTCCCGTGACGACGATGACGCACAGGAGAACGAGGGCCGCGGTTGCGATCCGGGTGTACCGCTCGGGGCTCACGGTCCAGCGATTCATGTGAGTCACGATAGGTGGGTCGTGACCACGGTGTCGATCGGGCTACCGTCACACCATGCTGACGTCGTTCGACGATTACCCGATTCATCCGTCCAGCGCTCCCATCGCTCTCACCGGTACGAGCGATCCGAACCATTACGACCGGTACTTCTTCAACGGCTACCGGCGGGATGCATCGCTGTATTTCGGGGTGGCGCTCGGGCTGTATCCCAACCGTCACATCGTCGATGCGTCGTTTTCCGTTGTCGTCGACGGCCGTGAGCAGATCTCCGTCCACGCCTCTCAGCGAGCACCACTCGATCGCCGCGACGCCAACACGGTCGGGCCGATTCGTGTGATCATCGAAGAACCGATGCGTCGCCATCGGGTGCTCGTGGATGCTCCCGAGCACGGTCTGCGAGCCGATCTGACCATGATCGCCCGTAGTTCGCCCGTCCAAGAACCGCACTTCTTGGTGCGTTCAGGTCAAAGGGTGCTGTTCGACTACACGCGGCTGACGCAGTTCGGACACTGGGAGGGCTGGATCGAAGTCGACGGAACCCGGCACGAACTCTCGGTCGATCGCACCTGGGGCTCACGAGACCGCTCGTGGGGCGTCCGACCCATCGGTCCGATGGCCGACAGCGGCGCACCGACCGGTCAGCGTCAGTTCTACTGGCTCTGGGCGCCAGTGAACTTCGACTCGTTCGCGATGCATTTCGATGTGAACGAGTTCGCCGATGGTCGCCGCTGGCACGAAACCGGCTTCGTGTTGCCCGACGGCTTCGACACCACCAAGGACGCTCACAGCGTCGACTACCGGATCGGCCTTCGACCCGGAACGCGATGGGCGGAACGCTTCGACATGACCGTCGCAACCGGTGATGGGGTGACGCATTCCGTGGAATTCGAACCTCTGTACGAATTCCACATGTTGGGGATCGGTTACGGCCATCCGGAGTGGACGCACGGAGCCTGGAAAGGCGAGGCAGCCGTGGGTGGCGAACGATGGTCGCTACCGGTCGACACACCATGCGCTCCGCATCACGTCCACATTCAGGCCGTGTGCCGCGTGCGTCATGGGAACGACGTCGGTCTCGGGATCCTCGAGCAGCTCATCATCGGCGAGCACGAACCCACCGGACTGACCGGAATCCTCGATCCCGCGCGCTGACGTCGTTCACGTGTGTCGAATGGTCATTCCTCCGTCGACGACCAGGGTCGAACCGTTCGTGAAACTCGCCGCCGGCAAACACAGCGACAGGGTCATGTGGGCGACCTCTTCGGGTTCTCCGTAGCGTCGCAGGGGAACCTTGCGTTTGGCGTACGAAGCCTTCGCCTCATCGGGAATTCCGGCTGTCATCCCGGTGTTGATGGGGCCCGGACACACGCAATTGACGGTGATTCCGAAGCGACCGAGCTCCACCGCCATCGACCGAGTGAGACCGGTCACCCCAGCCTTGGATGCGGAATACGCGGCCAATCCGCCGGTCGCCACGATGGATTCGGTCGAGGCGACGTTGACGATTCGGCCGAAACTGGCGTCTTTCATGATCGGAACGACCAGTCGAGACAGGTGAACGTAGGCCGACAAATTGACGTCGAGAGTCCGACGCCAGGCATCGGCGAAGGACTCATCGTCTTGTAAGAGGCCGGACACCATCGAGACGCCGGCGTTGTTGACCAGACAATCGATTCGACCCCATCGGTGGTGAGCCGCAGCAACCATGTCGGTCAGAGCGTGCCGATCGGTGACGTCGACGGCTCGCCCGACCACGGCGTCGGCCCCATGAGTCCGGCTGATCTCCTCGACGACCTCGGCAACTCGTTCGACTCCCAGATCGACGACGACCACTCGCGCGCCTTCATCGGCGAACAGATGGGCCGTGGCCCGACCCATCCCACTCGCCCCGCCGGTCACAATCGCCACCCGGCCCGCAATCGAGCGATCGAGCGATGTCAGACGAGTCACGGCCGGCGCCACACGTCGCGACCGGCCATTCCGTAACTGCGAAGAATCGTGGCCCGCGACGGCTCGATGAGAAGAAAGACGTGGTTGTCGGATTCGGGACCACCGGGTTCGAAGGCCGTCAGGTCGTATCCCATGCGATTCCAGAGCTCACGCCGCTCCGGCGTCGTGTCGGCGATTCGGGCCGATCCCCACACGATGCAACTGTCCCAATTCGTGCTCTCGCCGACGGCAAAGTGAACCGAGGCTCGTGGATTCTGTCTCACATTGCGAACCTTGCGACTTGCGCCCAGAACGAAGGCAGCGATCGAACCGTCGATCCAGTTGACGGCCACCGGTGCGAGATGGGGCTCGCCATCCGATCCCGTCGTCGCGATGTAGGCGAACGGCCCGTAACGCCGGCTGTCGGCTTCGACGTCCTCGAGAGTGATCATGACGACTTCTCCGTTCTCTTCCACCGGGTGATTCCACCCATACCGTAGGCGCGCAGCGCAGTCCTATCTTCCACATCGCCGCCGACCGCCGCCGGACGAGCACATGGACCGAGGGCCCCACTCATCGCGACGATCACGACGGATGCCGCGTCGCTCACGGGCGAACCTCGTAGAACGCGTTAACCGAATGTTCGATGTCGAGTCGGCGAAAGCGGGTGAATCCGGCATCTGTAGCCATGTCTCGGGCTTTCGACTCGGGCAATCCGAGAGTTCCGAGACCGGCCCCACCGGGCTCCGACATGGCCGACGACATGCAGGACATGACGCTGATGCCGTACATCAACGAGGCCATGGGGTTCGACGCCACGTTCTCCTCGAAGGTGTCGAGCGCTTTGATGTCGACGAGGAGCCAGACCCCGTCGGGTCGCAGTGACCGTCGAATCGCCGACATCATCTCGGCCGGATGAGTCATGTCGTGGATGCAATCGAAAGCCGTCACCAGGTCGAGAGATTCGTCGTCTGGTAGGGGCGAACGACGAGGGTCGACGAATGACACGTTGTCGACTCCGGCGTCGCTCTTCTTGTGTTCGGCCCGCTCGAGGGCGTATCGAGAGATGTCGTAACCGACGATACGGCTGGACGGGAATCGCCGACCCATGAGGACGGCTGCTCCTCCTGCCCCGCATCCGATGTCAGCGACACGCGCACCTCGCTCGAGCCTCGGGACGACGTCTTCGAGTGCCGGCAAGACGGTGGGAAGAAGGTACGCATTGCTCCACGGCTCGAAGCTGCGTTCGATGCCCACGGCGCCTTCCGGCCCATGGCTGTCGTAGTTGCGACCGAGGCCGGTGCGAAAACTCTCCGGAAGGTGCTCGAGGCTCTGCATCGTCTGGGGCAGGCGATGAAACATCCCCATACCGAAGGCCGGATGCTCCTCGGAGGCGAGAACCACAGCTGCCTCGGGCGACAGTGACAGGAGTTCGGTTCCGTCGGCCGATCGCCGGTGATCGATGATTTTGGCCGCGACCTGATTGTGCGCCCATTCCTCGACCCAGCGCTCGTGCAGTTCGGTGAGAGCAGCGAGCCGTCCGATCGACACCGGCTCGACCGAGGAGGCCAGGGCGCGATACAGACCCAATCGATCCCCGAGATGGATCATTCCTGCCGTCACTGCACCTTCGAGCTTCGTGAAGACCAAGTAGCTGAAAAGTTTGATCCCCATCGGGTCCGGTTGAGTGGTCATGGTTCCCCCTTCGTCGTCATGACATTCGTGGACGTGTCAGAACGTACGGTCGTTCTTGTCGAGATGCTCGACGTCGCTCAACTTGACCAATCCGAACGTGTGACCGTCTCCGATCTCGTACGAGACGAGCCGGCTCACCGATGCGTGGCCGAGCACGAATCTTTCCCACTCCCAAGGAGTCGGTGAGAGCCCGAGCAGATGGCAGATGAGCACACTGTTGGTACCGGCATGTGCGACGAGCAGGATCCGGCGCTCAGGATCGTCGACATTCCACACGGGAAGGCTGTGCGGTACGGGACGAACTCCCCGCTCCTCGAAGAAGAGCCCGGCGTTGGTGTGAATGCGGGCGACGAAATCACGTACCGGCTCCCCGCCGTCGAGGCCCTCCCATCGACCCTCGGCCGGGCGACGACGCTCCTCGGCGAACGCGGCTTCGGCCCGTTCCTTCGGAGATCCATGCCAGAGGGGATTTCGAATCTCCTCCAGCCAGTCCTGTGTCACCGCTGGACCAGACGAGCGACCGATCGACGTGAGATACGGCGCCGCGGTTTGTTGCGCTCGAATCAAGGGAGAGACCCAGACTTCGTCGAACGGCGTCGACCCGAGGGCTTCGACGAGTTGGTCGGCTTGCCGAAGGCCTCGCTCCGTCAGCGGAGGATTGCCGACACTCAGATCGTTTCGGACCCATTCGGGTTCACCGTGGCGAACGAGGACGATCTCCATCCCGTCATCCTTGCCGACCGAGCCTCAACTTCCGCCACCCGACGAGGAGAGCCACGAAGCGTACATCGACGCATAGACCCCATCTCGTCGGATGAGATCTTCGTGATGACCGTCCTCGACGAGAACTCCGTGATCGAGAACGAGAATCCGATCGGCCCGAGCGGCGGTGGAAAGCCGATGGGCGATCGCGATGGTCGTACGTCCGGCGGCGATCTTTTCCAGAAGTCGACCGATCCGCACCTCGGTGAGGGCATCGACGGATGACGTCGCCTCGTCGAGGATCAGGACCGACGCGTCGACCAGTGAGGCGCGCACCAGCGCGATCAATTGCCGTTCACCCGCCGAGAGGTTCGAGCCGCGTTGCCCGACCTCGGTGTCGAGACCCTTCGACAGGGACTGCAGCCAATCGGTGAGGTCGAGATCTCGAATACGACGTTCGAGGTCGGCCGCCGAGAGATGAGGCACTGCGAAAGAGAGGTTGGCCGCGATCGTGTCGTCGAACAGGAATGGCTCCTGTGGAACGACCACCAACCGACGGCGGAGGTCGTCGTTGTCCACCTTGGTGAGAGGCACCCCATTGAGACGAACGGCCCCGTGCGACGGGTCGACGAAGCGGGCCATGACGCGGCCCAGAGTCGTCTTTCCGGATCCCGTCTCGCCGACGACGGCAACTTTCGTCCCCGGTCGAATCGTGGCCGATACGTGTGAGAGAACGGGCTGATCCCCACCGGAATCGTCGTCCTCGCGTGGACGGTACGAAAAGGAGATGTCATCGAGTGTCACTGTTACCGGTCCCTCGGGGATGGCGACGGGACGGGGATCGACGGGAGGTCCGACGGGGATGGCGAGAATTCCGAGCACTCGACGAAGACCAGCAACTGCCGTTTGAGTCTGATCGAGAACCTCGGTCATTTCGGCGATTGGTTCGAGGAATCGATACGTCAGAAAGACGAAGCCGACCAAGGCCCCGGCGGTCAGATTCGAGTCGGCTCCTCGCCACACCCCGAGAGCGATGACCGACGACACGGCGATGGTTCCGAAGACTTCACCGGACGGGAACAGAAAGGCACCGATCAGGCTGGCTCGGGTCTGCGCGTCGGCCCGGTCGCGAGCAGCGCGGGAAGCGCGGCTCGCGAACTCTCGACCACTCTCGTAGGCGATCAGCGTTTCGGCACCGTTGATGATTTCACTGGCCGTGCCGATCATCGCACCGTTCGACTCACGCACCCTGTCGTACGCTGCGACCAAATACTTCTGCACGCGACGAAGGACGAAAAAGAGCGGAGCCGACACGATGATCACGACGATCGCGAGAATCCAGTCGTAGGCGATCATCACACCGCTCACGATCACCATCAAGGTTCCGTTCAGCAGGAAAGCCAGACCTCCCCACGAAAAGAACTGGGAAAGCGTTTCGACGTCGGAAGTGACGCGGGCGACGAGCGCGCCGCGTTTCTCGTCGTTGTGATCCTCGACGCTGATGCGGTGAACGTGCTGAAAGAGTCGAACCCGCAGACCGAACAGAGCCTCTTCGCTGGTACGTCCGAGGCGGAGCACCGCTGAACGCTGAGCGACACCGGTCACGATCAGGGCCACCAAGCCGATCGAACACAACCAGGTGATGGTGCGTACATCAACCGTGGTTCCGTCGTCAGTCGGCCGAAAGCCCCGATCGATGGCCTGCTGCAGAAGAATTGGAACGACGACCCGACCGGCCGATCCCATCATCGCGAGCAACAGAGTCGTACCGATTCCACGCCGAAGGACCGGCGCTGCTTGCACGCCGGCACCGATGGTTGCGATCGTTCCCCGATCAGGAATTGGATCGGCCGTCGTCATCCTGCTCCCCCATCAGTCTCCCCGAGAGTGGAGCGATCGACGTCGTAGGCGTCCATCAAGTGGCGATACCCCGGGGTCGTTCGCATGAGGTCTTGATGGCGACCGGAAGCGATCACCCGCCCGTTCTCGAGATACACCACCAGATCGGCCCGTGACATCAAGGTCGGCCGACTAGCCACTGCGACGACAGTCGTTCCGGAACATTCGTCGGAAATGTTGGACAGAACCGCCGCCTCCGTGGACGGATCGAGTGCGCTCGTCACATCGTCGAGGTACAGGATCTCGGGCGACCCAGCGAGGGCTCGAGCCAACGCGATGCGTTGCCTCTGCCCGCCGGACAGTCCGACGCCGCGTTCTCCGACCACGGTGTCGACTCCCTGAGGGAGGTCGAAGACGAAGTCGGCTTCGGCGAGTTCGAGTGCCCGACGTACGTCGGCATCGTCGAGATCTCGACCGAACACGATGTTGTCGGCGACCGTTCCACTGATGAGGAACGGCTCCTGAAAGACGAGAGCGCGTCGACGGAAGGGGTCGGAGACCCACCCTTGCGCCACAGGAACGTGAGCCGCGAGCGCGTGCAAGAGGGTCGTCTTGCCGGCGCCCGTGGGTCCGACGATGACTGTTGTTCCTCCCACCGGGAGGTCGATCGACACGTCGTGAAGCGCCCATCGCTCGGGCTCGTGAGCGACCCACAAACCTTCGGCTCTGATCCCGTCACTCGATCGACGGTCGAGTCGGGGATCCCGTTCGCGAGGTTGGTCGACGAGTGAACGCAGGCGAGCATGACCGGCTTGAGAGCGCGGGAACTCCGACAGTGCGTACCCGATGATTCTCAACGGAAAGACGAGAAGGGTGAACAGGTAGACGAAGGCCGTCAGATCACCCAGGGTGATGTGGCCATCTCTCACCCGGATACTGCCCACGAGGACGATCAGCACGTTGGTGGCATTGGGAACGACGTCGAGCAAGGTTTCGAAGACGGATCGGAGTCGGATGGCTCGGATTCGCGCCCCACGAACCCTCGACGCGATGGTGGCCAAGCGGTCGGTCTCGCGGGATTCCGCGCCGAAAGCCTTGACAACCGTGACTCCTTCGAAGCTCTCGTGAGCAGCCGCCGACAGGTCGCCCAGTTCGCTCTGAGCGAGGTCGTACCATCGGTCGACTCGCCGTTGGTAGCCGACGTTGAGAATGATCAGAATCGGGAAGACGGCCGACGCACCGAGACCCAGAACCGGGTCGACGAGAACCATTCCGATCGTCGCGATGATCATCATCAGAATGACCGAACTGGCGAATGGCATCGGAGCCATGACGCCGACCGCCGCTTCGACATCGACCCCGACCCTCGTCGAGAGATCACCCGTGGACTGTCGCCGGTGCCACGACACCGGTTGCGAAACGACGGTGTCCACCACCTCGCGGCTCAGATCCTCTGCGACTCCCCATTGAGCCTTGCCGGCCCAGGTTCGACGAACGACCACCCCGACGGCTCGGAGCAATGCGAAGAGGATCAGAACTCCGATTCCGGCGACGAGACCGACCCGGTCGAAACGGTCGTCGTCGAAGCGTTCGACGATCACCTCGTCGATCAACCACCGCAGGACCCAAGAGGCGGCAACGGTGAAGAAAGCGAAAACGGCAGCGCCGGCAACGGCGATGGCGAAGGTGCGCGGCCGATACGAGATCAGGGTGACCAGGAGGCGAACCGCGCGTCGGAAGCGCCCGATCCGTCCATCACCCACGAAGAATTCTTAGCAGGACTCCCCATCGGTAGTGTGCGTCCATGGTCTTCACGTCGTCCGTTCCTGTCGTCTCCTCGGTCTTCAGCGACGGTGGCGGAATCGCTCAACTGAATGTTGCGCTTCTGATTCTTCGGCTGTGTTTCGGACTGTTTCTCGCCTATCACGGTTACAACAAGATCTTCGGCGGTGGCGGTCTTGCTGGAACGGCGGGATGGTTCGGAAGCATCGGAATGAAGTGGCCGATCTGGCAGGCCCGCTTGGCGGCGGCAACCGAGATCGGCGCTGGCCTCATGCTGGCGGCCGGCCTCCTCACTCCCCTCGCTGCGGCTGGTGTCATCGGCATCATGATCGTGGCGATCGTCGTCGCCCATGCCAAGGTCGGCTTCTTCGTCTTCTTGCCGAACCAGGGTTGGGAATACTGCGCAACCATCGCCCTCGGCGCGCTCGCGATCGGAATCATCGGTCCCGGCGAGTGGTCCATCGACAACGCTCTCGATCTGTCGTTCGACGGATGGAACGGACTCCTGATCTCGGCGGGAGTCGGAATCGTTGGAGCTGTTCTTCAGCTCGGCACCAGCTATCGACCGACGGCCTCGAAGTAATCGGATTCGAACCGTGAAGATCATGGTCAGGGCTCTCCTCGCTCTGGTGAGTCTCGTCATTGCAGCCTTCTGGATCTGGGCCTTGTTCTTTCCACCGAAGGAATCCGTCGCCCGTCTCGACGACACGGCCTGGACCGAGCGGGCCGACCTCATCTGCCGAGAGGCCAACCTCGCCCGCAACGAACTGGCTGATTCTCGTCGTCTCGAGGATGTCGGCGAGGGTGCACTCGCTGAGCGAGCCGACCTGATCGATCGCGCGACCGACATCGTGAGTGCGATGCTCGACGAGATCACCTCGATCGCCCCGACCGGGGAGAAAGACGCTGTTCTCGTGGAAACGTGGGTCGGCTACTACCGAACCCTGCTCGACGACCGGCGCGACTACACCGACGTCCTGCGAGCGGGTGACAACCCGCCGTTCCCGGAGACGACCATCGATGGCTCGCCGATCTCGGAATACATCAACGACTTCACCGTGGCCAACCGGATGAAGGCGTGCTCGAGCCCAGCCGATCTGGCGGCCTGACGGTCCCCCCTCGTTTCGGGGTGCTCGATCAATTCGAGTCGACGGACACCCACTCGCCGTCGATGAGACGACGGATGACGCGAGCCGGAGCTCCGACCGCCACCGAATACGACGGAATGGGCCCGGACACGACACTGTTGGCTCCGATCACGACGTGTTCGCCGATCTCGGCACCGGGGAGGATCACCGCTCCGAACCCGATCCATGAACGCGACCCGATGCGCACCGGCTTCTCGGGCATCGACTGACGAGATATCGGAGTCGAGACATCCTGATAGCCGTGGTTCTGGTCGGTGATGTAGACGTTGTGACCGGTCCAGACGTCGTCACCGATTTCGATGGAAAAATGACCGACGATCGCACTCCCTTTGCCGATGAGACATCGATCCCCGATGGTCACCACGCGATCACTGAGGCATTCTTGACCGGGAATCATCCCGGCCGACAACGAACAACCCGGACCGATCATCGTGTCGTTTCCGATGTGCAAGTAGCGCTCGTTGTAGATGGTCGTCGACGGAAAACAGATGATGCTGCCGGACCCGAAATGCCCGAATCGACGGGCCGCTGGACTGTGGGGACCAATCGCTCCGATTCGTGTGATTCGATCCCAGCCCTTCGTCACGACCGAATGAAGAAGGCGGTCGACCCGACCCGACACCCAAGATCGCCGTTGCGGTGGGTACGCCGGTCCGGGGGACATTCGACGAATCTACCGATGTCGTCGAATCGGGCCGGCGAATGTCAACATGGCGGGATGGAGTTGCCGACTCAGAACGGCCTCGGTTCGTTGACAGATGTGCCCGGAATCGCGGTCGGTCACTACGCGCGTCTGTCCTCGACGTGGCGCACGGGTACGACGGTCGTCATCGCTCCTCCGAACACGACCGGCGGGGTGTCCGTTCGAGGGGCCGCTCCCGGAACTCGGGAGACCGATCTCCTCTCGCCGTCGTCGCTCGTCTCGCACGTCGATGCGATCTGCCTGTCGGGTGGAAGCGCCTACGGACTCGATGCAGCCAGTGGAGTGATGCAGTATCTCGCCCAGCGTCAACGGGGATTCCCGGTGGGTCTGGATCCATCGTGGGTCGTTCCCATCGTTCCCGCGGCGGTGATCTTCGATCTGGGTCGCTCCGGACGTTTCGACCATCGACCCGATGCGTCCTTCGGCGCCCGGGCGGCGGCCCGTGCGTCACGTCGCCCGGTGGAGATCGGGTCGGTCGGGGCCGGAACTGGAGCGCGAGCCGGAGGACTACAAGGGGGCGTTGGATCGGCGAGTCGTCGTCTCGAGAACGGTGTGGTGGTGGCCGCTCTCGCAGTGGTGAATTCGGTCGGGTCGGTCGTCGACCCGACAACGGGTCGACCCTGGTATTCCGGTCGACTACGCGTCCCGGCCCCGCGTCGAATCGGTGAGCTGCGTCGCATCCTCGATCGTCGGCCAGGCACCGGGCCCAGTCTCAACACCACCATCGGCGTTGTCGCGACGTCGGCACTCCTCACCAAGGCCCAGTGCCACAAGATGGCCGATGTGTCCCACGACGGATTGGCTCGGGCCATTCGTCCCGCACACTCGATGAACGACGGAGACACGATTTTCTCGTTGGCGACCGGCGACCACTCACGCGACACGACCGGGTCCGATGCCGTGTCGACCATGGATCTCAATCGAATCCTGGAGATCGCCGCCGACACCTTCGCCGAAGCGTGCACCATGGCCGTTCTGGCCGCCCAGGATCGAGGCGGGCCACCGTCGTACCGGTCCTTGATCGGGCGCCCTCTCGAGGGATCGACGGAGCCGAAGCGCCGCGGCCCCGTTCCTGGTTGAGGCGCAAGTCACAAGAACCACCCTGTCGGGTGGTGGTCTGCCTGTGGCGTCTGGCTAGTTTGCCCCTGGTCCAGCCACCGTCACAGCCGCGTAGAGGGGGGTCGAGATGCCCGCGATGCCGAAGGAATCAGATCGCCGCAAGGTTTCCTTTCCCGATCTCGCTCGCTTCCGTGAGAGCGGTCACCGCATCGCCATGATCACGGCCTACGACGCGACCTTCGCTCGTCTGGTCGATCGTGCTGGAGTCGACATGATCCTCGTCGGCGATTCGGTCGCCACAGTGATGCAAGGCGAGCGAACCACGATTCCCGTGTCACTCGACGAGATGGTGTACCACGTTCGTTGTGTGGCCCGCGCCCACCCGATGGCCCTCGTGGTCGGCGACCTTCCTTTCGGCTCCTATCACTCGAGTGTGTCCCAGGCCGTGGATTCCGCGGTCGCATTGGTGAAGGCCGGCGCCGAAGCGGTCAAGCTCGAAGGAGGTGTCGCCATGGCCGACACCATCGCCGCGATCACGCGATGCGACATCCCGGTCGTGGGCCATATCGGCCTCACACCCCAGAGCTACCACCGGATGGGTGGACATCGAGTTCAAGGTCGAGCGGCTGGCTACGAAGCCGGCGGACGTGAGCGAATCATCGAAGATGCCGCTGCCGTCGAAGCGGCCGGCGCGTGCGCCGTCGTCATCGAGGGTGTGCCTCACGAACTCGCGTCGGAGATCACGACGAAATTGTCGATTCCCACCATTGGAATCGGGGCCGGACCGAATTGCTCCGGCCAAGTTCTGGTTCTCCACGATGTGCTCGGCCTATCCGATTGCCGCTACCGCTTCGCCAAGCAATTCGCCGATCTCGGCGCCCAGGTGGTCGACGCCACCCGTGCCTACGTGGACGACGTCCACGACGGAACGTGGCCGGATCTCGATCACTCGTTCTCTTGACCGTCATCTTCCGTGGAGACGTTCCGTACACCGAGTTCCCTATCCGCCGTGTCGGTCGGATGGCGTCAGTCGTCGTTGTCGACAGCCCTCGTGCCGACGATGGGAGCGTTGCATCGGGGTCACGCGAGTCTGATTTCAGCCGCCCGATCTCGAGCCGATCGAACGATCGTCTCGATCTTCGTGAATCCGATGCAGTTCAACGACCGACGAGACTTCGAGTCGTATCCGGAAACCCTCGACTCCGACCTCTTACTCTGCCGTGAGCTGGGCGTCGACGCCGTCTATCTTCCCGACGTCGACGCCATGTATCCGCCTGGTTTCTCGACACGGGTGAACGTCACTGGACTGACCGATCGTTGGGAGGGTTCCGACCGACCGGGTCACTTCGACGGCGTCACGACCATCGTGTCCAAGCTCTTCTCGGCCTCGCGAGCCGATGTCGCACTGTTCGGGCAGAAGGATTTCCAACAGGCGGCCGTGATTCGACGCATGGCCCTCGATCTCGATGTTCCCATCGAGATCGTCGTGTGTCCCACCGAACGTGACGACGACGGTCTCGCTCTCTCGAGCCGGAACCGTCGGCTCGACCCCGAAGCGCGCCGACGCGCTCTGCGAATTCCCGCCGCGATCGACCGTCTTCGGAATCGATTCGCCTCCGGCGTGGTCGCACGGCACGTATTGGTGCAAGAAGCCATCGCTCTTCTACGAGAAGAAAGCCTCGTCGTGCACTACGTCGACATCGTCGACGCTGGGTCGCTCGAGCCGGTCGACGACGTGTCCGCAGGCGACGTTCTGCTCATCGCCGCGTCGTGCGACGGGGTCCGGCTGATCGACAATCACGTCTTCGGCTGAGCGAGCGCGGCCAGAATCTCCTCATGCGACCGCGAACGAGTCCGCTGTGGGCGGAGAATTCGTCCGAGATCGCGCGACCTGCCCTGACCGAGCCACGTGCGTGCGACGTCGCGATCATCGGCGCCGGCTTCAGCGGACTGTGGCTCGCCTATTGGCTGTCCCGGCGACGCCCCGACCTGTCGATCGTCGTTCTCGAAGCCGCCACGGTCGGCTTCGGAGCAAGTGGTCGCAACGGCGGATGGCTGTCAGCCCTCCTCCCCGCATCGCTCACCGATCTAGCCGAATCGATCGGTGACGAGCCGACAGGCCGCCTGCAGACACGGATGTTCTCAGCAGTGACCGAGATCGGTCGGCTGTGTCAGGACGAATCCGTCGCATGTGATCTCACTCACGGCGGATCGATTTCGTTGATTCGAACCGACGAGCAGCGCAAGAGAGCCGAAGTCGACCTGGCCGATTACGCGAAGTTCGACTTCGCCGAACACGCGCGTTGGAATTCCGTCGCAATGACGCGAGAACGCATCGGGGTCGATGCCGAATCGGTGTATCGGCCCGATTGCGCCGTGTTGCACCCGCGCCGTCTGGTCGATGGACTCGCACGTATCGTCGAGTCATCCGGTGTGTCGATCCACGAGAACTCGCCGGTCACGAAGATCGACGGCCGACGCGTCGTGACGAACGCATCCGAGGTTCGATCCCGTTGGATCATCGACTGCCGCGAGGCCTTCGCTGCACCGACTTCTCGTCGACGAATCATCCCGATCTATTCACTGATGATCGCCACCGAACCGCTGTCGCCGACGACATGGGCGCGAATCGGTCTGGCGAACCGTGAGGCGTTCACGGACCATCGCCATCAGCTCGTCTACGGCCAACGCACGATCGACGGACGTTTGGCGTTCGGAGGTCGTGGTGTCGGTTATCACTTCGGTTCTCGCATCGATCCGACCTTCGAACAGAACGAGCGCGTTCACGACGACCTGCGACGTTCCTTGATCGAACTCTTTCCCGACCTTCATGATGTCGCCATCACCCATCGATGGGGAGGGCCGTTGGCCGCCCCCAGGGACTGGATCTGGACCGCGCGTCTCGACCAGCGAACCGGAAACGGCCTCGTGGGCGGATACGTGGGGGACGGTGTCACATCGGCCTACGTCGCCGGTCGAGCCATGGCCGACGCGATCATCGACGAATCGTCGACGTTCCCGCTCTACGGCCACCGATCACCGTCGTGGGAGGTCGAGCCGTTTCGCTGGATCGGCGTGAACACGATGAGCCGATTGGCCGGTGTGCTCGACCGCCGGGAGACGGCCGGGAAACGCTCCCCCTTCTTGGCGCGAATCTTCCAACGCCTCGTCGGATGAAATTCAGCGCCGCTGCTGGGCGTCGTTGTGGCGTGCGACGTAGCGAACGGAGAACACCCCGTCCCCGGACAGGATTCCACCGCGAGCGAAGAGCCGTCCGTCCTGCCAATTGGACAGGCCGAGTTCCGGTCGTCCGAGCGCGTACTGGCCGTCGACCCAACGGGTGAATCCATTCCCGACGAAAGGCGCTTCCGACGACCGATAGGCGTCTTCCAGCATCTCGTGGTCATCGGACAGAACCGACAGGATGAACCGCGGGCTGTACAGGTCGAAAAGTTCGAGCGTCTCGTCCAAGTCGCGGACTCGGATGACACTCACCTCCGGTACGTCATCCCATTCCCACTCGGTTCCGAGGAAAGTCTGGTCGACATGACCTCGCACGTCTGCCTCGTGTCCGATCTGATCGAGCACCGCTGGCCGATCGGCGAGTGTGGTGTGGATCACGGGCCGGACACCACGGCGCGAAGCCGCGGATTGAACACCGTTGAGCACGGCACGGAGCCCATCACCGTCGTTACCGCCGATGGTGATCACATTGACCGTGTTGCACACCTTGCGATCGAGGGAGGCCTCGACGATCGCCGCGACCCGCGACGTCTCCATGTCGCTCGCTACGTGCATCCACGCCCCACCAGTGCCGTGGAGGCTCACGGGAATTCCGGCCTGACGTGCCACCGCGCCGAGTTGAGCCACCGCCTCGCCACTTCCCCGCGCCACCGCCAAGGCAAGACGAGAGTCGGAGAACAATGCATGGCCGGCGGCGCGATCCGGCGAGTCGACCAGTACGACGCTCCCTGACGGGAGTCCGGACGCCTTCAAGGCCGGCTTCACGCAGACATCCATGAGACTGCGCGCCGTGCGCAATGCGTCGCTGCCGATTCGGAACACGACGGTGTTACCACTCTTCAGAACTCCCGTCGCATCGGCGAACACGTTGGGTCGACCCTCGAAGACGAATCCGATCACGCCGAGCGAACTCCTTCTCTGCTCGACCGACCACGATGCGTGGTGAATGGTGTCGGTCGAACCGCCGAAGGGATCCTCCAGATCTCGCCACATGCGAAGAGCGACGATCATGTCGCGCCGCATGGAGTCGGAGAGAACGAGGCGCCCGGTCGCTCGACCGCGATCACGAGCGTCCTTCACGTCGGAGTCGTTGGCCGCCGACACGACGCCGAAGATCTCATCGTTCTCGAGGCGGGCTGCGAACTCTTCGTAGAACCGATCGACAGCGGAAGTCACGACCTTTCCGAACGCACGAAAGGCGGACTGAGCCTCGGTGACGGCCTGGTCGACGATGTCGCCCACGGAGCGAGGAACGTGGAGAAGATCACCCGTCGACTGCACGACCACCAATCGATCCCCCGGCAGGAAACTCGCGGCGAGATCGGCCGACACCGTCGCGACTCGATCACCTCCGAAGGGAATCCGCTGACCGACGTCCAGACGGGTCAGGCGCTCGAACGACACGGGATTAGCGTAGAGCCGATGACCGACGTCCTCTACTTTCGCCAACTCCTGTCCGGACACGATTTCGCCGCGTCCGACCCTGTGGCCAGTCAGATGGTCAACTTCGTCTATTTGATCGGCGATCGCACGACCGGGGAATGCGTCGTCGTCGATCCGGCCTACGGTGTCGGAGAACTTCTGGACATCGCCGCAGCCGATGGGATGGCGATCACTGGAGTGCTCGCCACCCACTATCACCCCGACCACGTCGGTGGTTCGATGATGGGTCATCGCATCGAGGGCGTCGCTGCCCTGCTGGAGTCGGTCGACGTTCCGGTGCACGTGAACCGACTCGAGGCTCCGTGGGTCGAGCGCACGACTGGCATCGGATCTGATCACCTCTGTCTCCACGACGGCGGCGACATCGTCCAGGTCGGCTCCATCGAGATCGAGTGCGTCCACACCCCTGGCCACACACCGGGCAGTCAATGTTTTCACGTTCGAGGAGTCGGCGCCCTCGTCTCGGGAGACACCCTGTTCCTCGATGGATGCGGACGTACCGACCTCCCCGGCAGTGACCCCGAGCTGATGTTCGACAGCCTTCGCCGGCTCGACTCTTTACCGGATCGAACGGTGATCTTTCCCGGGCACCGGTATTCGACCGCCCCCTTCGAGCCGTTGGACGAGGTTCGGCGACACAACTTCGTCCTCAAACCGACCGACAAGCAACAGTGGCTGTCGATCTTCGGCAGCTGACGTCTCCGCGCGAGATCCGATCAGCCGAGCACGGCGGAGGAGATCGCCGAGACACCGGCGATTCCGAGAAGAGTGAGCACGAGGCGTCGTGCTCGGGGCTCGTCGATGTGTCGACGCAATCGGCCTCCGAACACGAGCCCGATTCCGACGAGAGGCAAGAGTCCGAAGGACCAACCGATCTGCTCGGCACGAAGTTCGTCGGTGATGACGAAAGCGATCAGGGTCACCACATTCGCGAATGCGAACACGGTGTTGATGGTGGCTCGAAAGACGTTCATCGGATAACGCCGCGCCTGCAGGACGGCAACCAGCGGAGGACCGTTCGTCGACAGTGACGATGCCAACGCTCCGGAGACGATTCCGGCGGTCCACTCCGGGCCGCGGCGAACGTTCGACAATTCGAGCCCGCGACTCAAAACGACAGTGGCGACCAGAACCGACACTCCCAGAACCACCGTCAGGGTGCGTTCGGGCACCAGGACGAAAATGGTCGAGCCGATCGGGATCCCGATCAGGGATCCTCCGATCAGGCGCGTCGCGACTGGTCGATCGACGACCCTCCAGCCCTCGACGGTCTGCACCGTGCTGGTCACCAGGCCGAGCCAGACCGCGATCACCACTGCATCGTGAGTGTCGATCGCCAGGGCCATGAGCGGGACGCCGAGCAACGCGAATCCGAAACCCGCGGTGTACTGGGCGGTGGCGGCCACCAGGACGGCCACTCCCACCATCATCCATTCGCTCCCGGACACCCGCCGACTATGGCAGGTCGATCCCCGGAGTATCCATTTGACAAAATGTAAACTCGTGGCATGAGTCGAGGGGTGGGGACGTCGCCGCGGATCGATGGTGGTCGCCTCCTCAGCCGTTTGGCCGAGTTGGCTCGTATCGGCGCCATCGATGGTGGCGGATGCAGCAGACTGGCGCTGACCGACGACGACCGAGCCGGACGAGACCTGGTCGTCACGTGGATGCGCGACCTCGGGCTCGAGGTATCGATCGACGTCGTCGGCAATGTCACGGGAACGTGGCAGGTGGGCAGCGGATCGCCGGTCATGACCGGCTCGCACATCGACACAGTTCGCACCGGCGGCCGCTACGACGGAAACCTTGGTGTCCTGGCTGGACTCGAAGTCATCGAGACCCTCATGACTGCTGACGTTCGGCCGAGCCGCCCCTTGGCCGTCACGGCGTTCAGCAACGAGGAAGGCGCCCGTTTCCAGCCCGACATGCTCGGTTCGCTCGTCTACGTCGGTGGGATGAGCGTCGAAGAAGCACTCGACACGGTCGCGATCGATGGTGCCACCTACGGAGACGAGCTTCGACGGATCGAGTACGCGGGGCCACGACCCTGTCCGGCTCCTGCTCCGCATGCGTTCGTCGAATTGCACATCGAACAGGGTCCAGTCCTCGAGCGGGAAGGATTCCGATTCGGTGCGGTCACGGGTGTTCAGGGGATCTCGTGGCAGGAAATTCGCATCGACGGCCAGAGCAATCACGCGGGAACGACTCCGATGGATCTCCGTCATGATCCGGCCGTCGTCGCCGCTCGGATCACCGTCTTTCTCCGCGAACTCGCCGAACGGTTCGGAGGGCACCAGGTGTGCACCGTCGGCCGTGTCGATCTCCACCCGAACCTGATCAACGTCGTTCCCAAAACGGCGACGCTCACGCTCGACGTTCGCAACACCGACGAGTCTCTCCTCCTTCGAGCCGAACGCGAGATCGATGCCTTCATCGACGCCGTCGCGACGGCCGAAGGGGTCGTCATCTCCCGCCGGCGTCTCGCTCGGTTCGAGCCCGTCGAGTTCGATGCTCGCGTGGTGACGATCGTGGAGAGGGCGATCGAGGCAACGGGGAACTCGTGTCGTCGCCTCCCCTCGGGCGCCGGCCACGACGCTCAGATGCTCGCACGTGTCTGCCCGACGGCGATGATCTTCACTCCGTCTCATCTCGGCATCAGCCACAACCCTGCTGAACACACCGACGACGCAGATCTCGTCGACGGCACGCAGATTCTTCTCGATGTCATGGTCGAACTCGCGGCCACCGAATTCGCACAGGCTGAAAGAGGTTCGTGATGGCTCGTCATTTCACTCACGACGTCGAATCGCGTCGTCCCGTCGTCGTCGGCGCGGCTCAGATGGGCCCGATTCAGAGGGATCACACCAGGGCCGACGTCGTCGAGAGGTTGATCGCGTTGTTGCACGACGCACACCGACGCGGAGTCGAACTGGTGGTGTACCCGGAGTTGGCGCTCACCACGTTCTTTCCACGCTGGTTCGAGACCGACATCTCTCGGGCCGACCACTGGTACGAGACGTCGATGCCCGGACCCGACACCGCGCCACTGTTCGACGAGGCGAAGCGACTCGGAATCGGCTTCTGCCTTGGTTACGCGGAACTGACCGAGCCGGACTCGGCCGGGCGTCGTCGACGCTTCAACACACAGATCCTCGTCGACCGGAAAGGTCTTGCCGTCGGCAAGTACCGGAAGGTTCACATTCCGGGTCACGAGACCAACGAGCCCGATCGCCCCTTTCAGCACGCCGAGCGCTATTACTTCGAACCGAGCGACGAGGGTTTCCCGGTGTGGCGGGCCTTCGGAGGAATCGTCGGAATGATGATCTGCAACGACCGACGCTGGCCTGAGTCCTACCGTGAGATGGGACTGCAGGGAGTCGAGCTCGTCCTGTGCGGATACAACACCCCGATCCACTACGTTCCCGACCCGAGTCAGGACGTGCTGCAGGGATTTCACAACTCCCTCGTCATGCAGGCCGGTGCGTATCAGAACGGCACCTGGGTGGTCGGAGTGGCCAAGGGAGGCGTCGAAGAAGGCGTCGACTCTCTGGCTCAGTCGTGCATCATCGCTCCGAGCGGTCAGATCGTCGCGCAAACCATGACGTCCGGCGACGAATTGATCTCGGCTGAATGCGACCTCGATTGGTGCGCTCGCTACAAGGACACTCTTTTCGATTTCGATCGATACCGCCGACCCGAGGTCTACACGCGCCTCACGAGCCAGCGAGGAGTGATCCGTCCGTCATGACTTCACCCACCGAGACCCGAGTGACACTCGTCGTGAATGGGCGCAGCGTGTCGGTTGCTCCCGATCATCCTCATCTGCTCGCCGCCCTGCGCGAAGAGCTCGACATCACCTCGCCGAAGGATGGATGTTCCCCGTCCGGCCAATGCGGATGTTGCACCGTACTCATCGACGGAAAACCGGTCGTCAGTTGCCAGCAACCTCTGGCGAAAGTGGCCGACAAGGAGATCGTCACTCTCGAAGGCCTACCGCAGGAGGAACGTGATCGCTATGCGACCGCGTTCGCCGCGTGCGGCGGTTTGCAATGCGGTTTCTGTATCCCCGGCATCGTGATGCGGGCCAAGGGTCAGATCGACAAGAAGGGCTCATCCCTCACCCGAGCCGACATGAGCCGCCATCTCGGCGCCAACCTGTGCCGTTGCACCGGATACGTCAAGGTTCTCGACGCGATCGACGCCGTGGCCCAAGGAATATCCGTCGTTCCGACGAAGCCGGGCGGAATCGGGTCTCGTGGGGTGAAATACGAGGCCGAGAGTCTCGCTCTCGGAGATCGCGGCTACGTCGACGACATTCGTGTACCCGGGATGCTTCACGCCGCACTCCATTTGACCCAGCATGCGAGAGCGGATGTTCTCGCGATCGACGCATCGAGAGCACGAGCCGTACCGGGGGTCGTGGAGGTTTTCACTGCATCCGATGTCCCCGGTGAACTCAAAGTCGGCCTCATTCACAAGGATTGGCCGATTCTGATTCCTGTCGGCGGCCGGACGAGTTACGCCGGCGACGTGCTCGCGGTCGTGGTCGCCGAATCGCGCTCCATCGCCCGCCACGCCGCCGAGTTGATCGATGTCGACTATCGGCCACTCGCGGTGCTCACCGATCCCGAAGCAGCACTTCGAGACGACGAGATCGCCGTCTGGGGAACCGACACCAACACGTTGAGTGTGAGTTCGTATTCTCGGGGTGACGTCTCCGAAGCGCTCCGACACTCGGCCCACACCGTGTCGGAAACCTTCGACACACAACGGATCGAGCATGCTTTTCTCGAGCCGGAGAGCACTCTTGCCGTCCCGGAACGTCGAGATGGAATTCGCCACCTGCACGTCTATTCCGGCGGTCAAGGGGTGTGGGACGATCGCAACGACATCGCACGAGTTCTCGGTGTCGGCCACGATTCGGTGACCGTCGAGCTCGTCACCAACGGTGGAGCCTTCGGAGGCAAGGAGGACATGAGCAACCAGGCTCATGCCGCGCTTGCGGCCTGGCTCCTCGATCGTCCCGTCAAATGCACCTTGTCGCGAGAGGAATCGTTCCGCATTCACGCCAAACGGCATCCGATTCGCATGTCCTACGAGGTCGGTTGCGATGAAGAAGGTCGTCTCACCGCGCTGAGGGTGCGGGCCATCGGCGACAGCGGCGCGTACGCGAGTGTCGGCATGAAGGTTCTCGAACGTATGGCCGGCCATGCGTCCGGGCCGTACCACCTCCCCACCATCGACGTGCACGCCGTGGCCGTCCGCACGAACAATCCGGTGTGTGGTGCATTTCGAGGATTCGGCGCCAATCAAGCCCAGTTCGCCATGGAGGGCGTGCTCGACCGTCTCGCCGAAAAGGTGGGCATCGACGGTTGGACGATCCGCAAGCGAAACGTGATCAAGCCGGGAATGATCTGGGGCCCCGGTCAGGTGATGGACGACGGCTGTCTGGGAGCAGAGCGTTGTCTCGACGAAATCAAGCCGCATTACGACTCGGCGCGCTCGGCGGGTCGAGCGGTCGGAGTTGCGCTCGGCCTCAAGAACAGCGGGCTCGGCAACGGGTTCAAAGAGATCACCAAGGCCGTCGTCCGCTTCCGATCCGACGGAATCGTTGAGGTTCGACATGGATGGACGGAGATGGGGCAGGGAATCAACACCGTGGCTCTTCAGGTCGTGGTTCATGAGCTCGGCGTCGATCCAGCCCGCATCAGAGTGTTCGTCGACACGACGCGAGAATTGGGCTTCGGCCAGACGACCGGCTCTCGCGGAACTCTGATGGGAGCCGGCGCGGTCAAGGCGGCCTGTGAAGCAGCTCGCGCTGCTGGCTGCTCGGTCGACGTCGATCACGTCGGTGAATACCGCGTCGACTGGACCCAGAAGATGGGCGACGTCGAGAACCCGACGATTCACTCCACCTTCGGATACGCCAGCCAACTGGTGGTCATGGACCCGGTCTCGGGAACGATCGACGAGGTGGTCGCAGCCCACGACGTCGGTCGAGCGGTGAATCCCACGCTCTGCGAGGGCCAGATCGAGGGAAGTGTTCACATGGGTCTCGGGTACGCCCTCAGCGAGGACTTCCCTTCGGATCCCGACACCGGGTTCCCGACCGCGACCACCCTGCGAGCGCTCGGGATCCTGCGTGCCAAGGACATGCCGCCGGTTCGGGTCGTCCTGGTCGAATCTCCCGAGCCAACGGCACCTTACGGAATCAAGGGAGTCGGCGAGATCGGTCTCGTGCCGACCGCAGGCGCGGTCGCAGCGGCACTTCATGCCGTCGACGGACAATGGCGCACTCGTCTTCCGATGCGCCCGCGCACGGACGATTCGGGCGAATGATCATGGAATTCGAGCCGCAGTCGATGGGGTTGAGCAGGTGAGCACGGTGTCATCGGGGCTCGTCTGCGCCCATCATCATCTGTACTCGGCCCTCGCCCGAGGTATGCCGGCTCCACCGGCGACTCCTCATGACTTCCGATCGACTCTCGAACAGATCTGGTGGCGACTCGACGTCGCTCTCGACGCCGATCTCATCGAGTGGTCGGCCAAGTTGGGGGCGGTCGAAGCGTTGATGTGTGGAACGACCGGCATCGTGGATCATCACGAGAGCCCGTCGGCGATCGAGGGAAGCCTCGACCTGATTCACGACGCGTGCGCGGAGGTCGGAGTTCGAGTCTCGTGCTCGTACGGAGTGACCGATCGTCATGGCCTCGACGGGGCTCGTCGTGGGTTGCTCGAGAACGAGAGGTTTCTTCGTTCGGGTCGCCGAGGCATGGTGGGCGTCCACGCCGCATTCACCTGCTCGGACGAGACACTCGAAACAGCCGCGGGATTGGCGGCCGATCTCGGAGTCGGAGTTCACATTCACGTCGCCGAGGGTGTCGACGATCGAGGGGCCGGTTCTCGCCTCGAAGACCTGGCCACGCCGGATTGGCTGCTCGTCCACGGTGTTCATCTCGATCGGGATCTTCCGGGTCGACTCGCTCACAACCCCCGCAGCAACATGAACAATGCGGTCGGGTACGCCCGTCCGGCGCATCGAAACAATCGGGTCGTCCTTGGTTCCGACGGGATCGGAGCCGACATGTTGGACGAGTTCCGGTTGACGTACGTGGCCCATCGCGCCGATGACATCGCCGCCACACCAGACGCCGCGTGGTCCTGGTTGCAGAATTCTCTCGACCTCATCCCCGAGTGCCGCGACGATCGCGTCCACTGGTCGTACGACCACATGGATTCACCGTGGCATCTGGCATTCACCACCGGGGTTCGCGCCGAGCGCGTGGTGTCGTCGAGCGGCGAGGTCCTGCTCGATCACGGCCGCCCCACCCGCGTCGATCTCGACGAAATTCGCCACAAGGCTGCCGAGGCGGCCTCCCGACTCTTCTCCCGTCTCTGACTCACCCAACGAGGACATTCCATGAACCAACCCGTCGCCCTGTATCTCCAAGACGCCCATTCGATCCGTGAAGGCATCGACTTCGTGACCTACGCCGAATCCAAGGGATTCGACGCGGTGTGGCAGGCCGAGAGTCGACTCGTTCGTGAGGCGACGGTTCCGATGGCAGCTTTCGCCACCTCGACGTCGCGCATCAAAGTGGGAAGCGGAGTCGTCGACTGTTGGAGTCGTAATCCGGCCCGTCTCGCGGCGACTTTCTCGACCCTCGACGATCTCGCTCCAGGACGAGTGATCCTCGGTATCGGGGCCTGGTGGGATCCGCTGGCCCAGAAGGTCGGCATCGAACGCGCGAAACCTCTCCGGGTCATGCGTGAGATCGTCACGACGGTTCGCGCCCTTCTCGACAATCAGAACGTCACTTTTCACGGTGAATACGTCCATCTGGACGGAGTCGAACTCGACTACGTCTACCAGGAACGCCGATCGAAGGAGGTTCCGATCTACATCGGGGCCACCGGTATGCAAATGATGGAACTCACGGGAGAGATCGCCGACGGCGCGGTGCTCAACTACCTCGTCTCCCCCGATTACAACGACCAGGCCCTCGAAGCGCTCGAGCGTGGAGCGGCAAGGGCGGGACGAACCCTCGCCGACATCGACCGGCCTCAGTTGGTGGTGTGCTCGGTTCACGAGGATCGAGACACCGCGATCGACATGGCCCGTCTGATGGTCACTCAATACCTCGGCCAGCAGCCCCACATCATGAAGGCATCCGGTGTCCCGCAGAGCCTCCTCGACCGCGTCGGAGAGGTTCTCACCTGGCCGGCCACGCACGACCAAGTCGTCGCCGCGAGCAAACTCGTGCCCGACGAGATCGTGCACATGCTCACGGCGAGTGGAACTCCGGCCGAAGCACGGGCGAAGGTCGCCCACTACATCGATCACGGATGCACCTGTCCGATCCTGTATCCCCTCGGAGACGTACGCGCCATGATCGATGCCTTCGCTGGCTGGGACGGAAGTCCGACATGAGCGTGACCACACCTCGCACTCTGGACGAAGCGGTCCGGCTGTTTTCGGCGAACCCTCACGCAACTCTCCTGGCCGGTGGCACCGACCTGATGGTCGAGATCAACCTCCACGGACGCCGCCCCGACGCAGTCGTCTCATTGGCTCGTATCGCCGAACTCGGTACGTGGTCGATCGATGACGACCGCGTGGTCATCGGTTCGGGAGTCCCCTATGCCACCATGGAATCCGGACCGTTGGCCGTTGCGCTGCCGGCGCTCGCCGAGGCGGCACGCACCGTCGGCTCACCGCAGATCCGCGCTGCGGGAACTCTGGGCGGCAACCTCGGTACCTGCTCACCCGCCGGTGACGGGTTGCCCGTCCTGGCCGCTCTCGACGCGACCATCGATCTGATCGGTGCCGGTGGCGAACGGTCCGTTCCGTTCGCCGATTTCATGGTGGGAGTCAAGCGCAACAGCGCGCAGCCTGGTGAAATCATTCGCTCCGTCACCATTCCCCGACGCGATGGATGGCAGGGCTACGCCAAGGTCGGAACCCGAAATGCGATGGTGATCGCCACCGCGTCCATGTGCCTGCATCGCTCGTCGTCGCGGATCGCGGTCGCCATGGGAGCGGTCGGCCCCACGATCATTCGAGCTCGCGAGGCCGAACGATGGTTCGTCGATCAGGGTGGCCTGAACGACATTGTGAGCCCTGACATCATGGACGGCTTCGCCGAACGAGTCGCCGAGGCATCGCGTCCGATCGACGATCATCGATCCACCGCCGCGTACCGTCGACACGCCGTTCGAGTGCTGGCCCGTCGACTCCTGGAAAGGTCGTACCGATGACGAATTCGGTTCCCACATCCCTCGATTATTCTCTCGACGTCAATGGTCGTCGACACGACGTGCACGATGCATGGCTCGGCGAGAGTCTGCTGTACGTGCTGCGCGAACGCCTCGGACTTCCGGGCGCCAAGGGTGCTTGCGAACAGGGCGAGTGCGGTAGTTGCACGGTGATCATGGACGGTCGAGCGGTGTGCTCCTGTCTCGTTCTCGCTGCCTCCGCCGTGGACACGCCGATCACGACCGTCGAAGGTCTGGGCTCCGACGGAGCATTGAGCGACGTCCAGCAAGCTTTCATCGACGCGGGTGGCGTGCAATGCGGCTTCTGCACTCCGGGATTCATCGTCGCGGTTCATCATCTTCTCGAATCCAACGACGACCCGTCCGACAACGACATCCGCGAGGCTTTGTCCGGCAACATCTGTCGCTGCACCGGGTACGGCCGAATTCTCGATGCTGTCCAGCAGGTCGCCCTTCGACGGAGGAATTCATGAGCACGATCGTTTCCTCGTCGATCAGACCCGGCACACTCGGAACCAATGCCGTTCGTCCTGATGCGACCGCCAAGGTCACCGGCGGATTCGCGTTCAGTAGCGACATGTGGGCCGATGGGATGCTCTGGGGTGCCACCCTGCGCTCGCCTCACCCTCGAGCGAGAATTCGCTCCATCGACGTGTCGGCAGCGCTGGCGATCGACGGCGTCAGTTGCGTCCTGACCGCCGACGACGTTCCCGGCCAACTCACCTACGGTTTGATCGTTCAGGATCAACCGGTCTTCGCCCGCGTCGGGGACGAGGTTCGCTACGTCGGTGAGCCGGTCGCGGCAGTGGCGGCCGATCATCCCGAGACGTGCCGGAGAGCCCTCGAAGCGATCGTCGTGGACTACGAACCGCTTCCTCCGGTGACCGATCCCGAGGAGTGCATCGCACAGCGGGCCGACACGATCCACCCCGACGGCAACATTTTCCGCGAACAGCGGGTCGTCCACGGTGACCAGACAACCCAGGGTGAGATCACCGTGGAAGGCACCTACGTGATCGGCATGCAAGATCAGGCATTTCTCGGGCTGGAAGCCGCCCTCGCCATCCCCGATCACGATGGAGCCGGTGTCGAGCTGTACGTCGCCACACAATGGTTGCACGAGGACCGCAAACAGATCGCCGCATGTCTCGGAATGCCCGAGGACAAGATTCGCCTCGTTCTCGGTGGCGTCGGTGGCGCGTTCGGCGCTCGCGAAGACATCAGCCTGCAGGTTCACACCTGTCTCTTGGCTCTACGCACCGGTCGTCCCGTTCGTATCGCCTACGACCGTGAAGAGAGTTTCTACGGACACGTGCACCGCCACCCGGCAACCATCTGGATGCGCCATCATGCCGACCGCCAAGGTCGTATTCGACGAGTCGAGGCCCGAGTCGTGTTCGACGGCGGCGCGTACTGCAGCACGTCACCAGCGGTTCTCGTCAATGGCATCTCCCAGATCCAGGGTCCCTACAAATGCCCGAGTGCCACGGTGGAGAGTTGGGCCGTTCGCACGAACAATCCTCCCTGTGGAGCCATGCGAGGGTTCGGCGTCGTGCAAGCATGTTTCGCCCACGAGAGCCAGATGGACAAGCTGGCCGCTGCCGTCGGTGTCGATCCGGTCGAGATTCGTCTGATCAACGCGATGGAGACCGGAGACGTTCTCGTCACCGGTCAGATCGTCGACGACGTCGCCCCTGT
>VFQT010000503.1_pt1 | contig 56377 bp, 42 predicted proteins | sample 3512381 | NCBI WGS metagenome assembly VFQT01 (sample SAMN10412376, study PRJNA504923) | tailings metagenome | isolation source: Relicate 2 Philex TSF3 active mining site | place: Philippines: Tuba, Benguet | collected 2017-08-29
TGGAATGTTCTCGTCCTGTCTGCCAGTGTCCTTATCACCGTTTCACCATCCCAGGGCGAAGCTCCTGCTGAGCCGCACAGCTCCGCGTCAATCCACAGACACACAAAGCCCGGCGACACGCACAAACTCAGCGCTCTCTGTGCCTCTGTGGTTAAAAAAACGCCCCCGCCTCCCATCCATCGGGAGGGCGAAGCTCCTGCTGAGCCGCACGGCTCCGCGTCAATCCACAGACACACAAAGCCCGGCGACACGCACAAACTCAGCGCTCTCTGTGCCTCTGTGGTTAAAAAAACGCCTCCGCCTCCCATCCATCGGGAGGGCGAAGCTCCTGCTGAGCCGCAGCGCAGCAACACAATCCGGATACGGGTGACTGCTTTCAAGGATGCACCTGAGCAGCTTCCCGCCAGTTCCAAACACGCAGGCGCCCTGCCAACACACAAAAACATCGGTCAGCACCCGAGGGTGCTGACCGGTGAGGAACATGCAGGCAGTGCAGCCGGCGTTGCCAATACACGGCAACGGCAGGACCGGAGCCCAAACAGGCTGCTGTACAACCATGCTGCCCCGCCACAGTCATCCGCCAGCCGGATGTACCTCCGCAGCGGCAGACACGCCGCGTCAGACATATCCGGCGCAGTCCTGCAAGTTCACGGCCCCCTGCCTGCATTAGCCGGCCCGTCAGGTCGCTGCCGAAACCTGATCGTGCTTCACGTTCCGTTTGCGGTACACGACAACGCTTAAGCCAAGCCCGATAAACCCGAGAACCATCGAGGATGGCTCAGGGACACTTGTACTGACACAACAAAGCTCCACCTCAACGCTGTAGGCATTCGTCATAAATGGCAACGCCGTATTAAGAATCGCATTTCCACCGGAGTCTACAAACGAATAACTCGCCAATAAGGAATTAAGAGGATTGTATACAATCATCATTCCGGAAATGTTATTGCTTGTGTGGGTGGAAAAATTATACTCCGTCAGCGGAGTACCAGCGGCAAATGGATCATAGTCTCCGAGAAACCACGACGTGGTGCCCGTTTTCTGTGTGAACAGCGCAATTGTCACTGGAAGTACGCCGCTGTTGGCTACTTCAAGTGCCACACCTGAAGCCGCGATGCCTCCGGTGATCCCAAACTGATACTCGAGTGCAAGCTGGCCGTTGCCCTCATTGGCAAGCGTATCATGCGACTGGAAGAACAGGTGCTGCTCCGGCCCCGCGGACTGCGTAAATCCTTCTGAATACGGACGGCCACTGAACGCAGGTGAAGCATATGGCTGAGAAACCGTAGCGGTCCGACTGACGATCCCGTAGACCGCAGGGTCGGGGCTGTTGCCTGGGGCGTCATAAATATTCGCGTCAAACTGCGAAGTTGGCTGGAATGCCGGTGTATTGCTGGTTTTTACATTCACCGGCGAAGTCCACATGTCAAGGACACCCGCACTGGCATGTGCCGGCCACATCAGGTTCGCAACGCCCATCGCCGTAATAACGGCTGTCGTCACGAATGAAATACGCATCATTGTCGATACTTTCCCACAGGGTGAAAAGGGGCGATGCGTTGGGCATCCCTCGCTTTGCCAGCCTACCGAACGAGCACGTCAATAGCGAGGGCCATTCTGGTTTTATGTAGATTTAGCGGTTTTTAAATTAAGATTTAAATGAGGCTCAGCGCAAAACTCGACCGTCTACACGACTGTCTCACAAATTGAAAGTTCCATAAATCCTGAACTTTGGCAGATTTCGCGCAGCTGACCCACACAGACACACAGAACCCTCTGCAAACCGCACTACCTCCGCGCCCTCTGAGCCTCTGTGGTTATACAAACGTAACCGTACACCACAACCACGAGTTCAGGTGACGTCAAATGTCCTGCCGCATCAAAGCCATCACCCAGTGGGATTCGGCTGCCCAGTGGGGTCAGCATTTTTCTGCCAGAAGCAGAGTCAGCAACGATCGAAACAGTGGTCAGTGCTGCGGGACGGCTGGCAAATGGCACCGCAGGCCGAAACCAGAAATTCTGCGATCGTGAAGAGAAAGTCACATGCTGGCATTTCCGACTCACCTGCCGATTGACTTTGGCACGCAGCCGGCAGATTTTCACAAGAGCCTTGATGCGGTCACACACGTTATCACGTCGTTGCCTGGAAGCTCAGCCATCCTCGGTTCGTGCGAATGTACCGCACGGAAGGGCGTCGGGACACCGTCAACCGCACCTGCCTGCCCCGAGTACAGAATCGCCCCGGCAACGCGAAAAAACAAAACGCCCGGTAAGCGTCGCAAGGTACAGATCGTGTGCCGCAGGCCGCCGGCCGAGGTGTCTCGGACGCCTTCAGCACGGCAGTGGTTGCGGCCCCAACCCATATGACTGCGCTGTGCGGTGACGAGAAAGCACGCTGAACGAATCAAATTCCAACCCCAAAAATTCGTGCTCATTCGTGTCCATTCGTGGTTCACCCCCACACCACCACCCGCCGAGAAACCCCAGCACAACCACACTCAACCAATCAAATTCCAACCTCCAAAAAATTCGTGCTCATTCGTGTCCATTCGTGGTTCAAATCCCCCCACCACCAACCCCTCGAAAAACCCCGGCACAACCACACTCAACCAATCAAATTCCAACCCCAAAAAAATTCGTGTCCATTCGTGTCCATTCGTGGTTCAAATACCCCCACCACCAACCCCTCGAAAAACCCCGGCACAAGCACACTCAACCAATCAAGTCCCATCCCCAAAAATTCGTGCTCATTCGTGTCCATTCGTGGTTCAAATACCCCCCACCACCAACCCCTCGAAAAACCCCAGCACAAGCACACTCAACCAATCAAGTCCCATCCCAAAAAAATTCGTGCTCATTCGTGTCCATTCGTGGTTCAAATCCCCCCACCACCAACCCCTCGAAAACCCCCGACACAACCACACTCAACGAACCAAATTCCAACCCCAAAAAAATTCGTGTCCATTCGTGGTTCAAATACCCCCCGCCTTCCTGCCACTTTCCACTCCGCCGCCTTTGATTTTTGAAACCCGGTTTCGTAGACTCGGACCCCGTCGCCTGCAATCTCGGCAGTTCGTTTGCACCGCACTGTGGTACAGATGAATCACAAACATCGCGTTTTGCAGGCAGGGGCTTGGGCTGGAAAGCCCGCGCTACGGAAAGCAAAAGCAACAGGACAGCGTCATTAACCGGCTCAGCAGGCAACCCCTCGCTGCCACCGATCCCACCGTCACTCACCGAAATACCCACGCCACCAACCCAAAGGCCTCCTCCCATGCCCCGCTCACAGCAGTCCCGCCGCAGCTTTCTGACCGGCTCCTCAGCAGTGCTCGCTGCTGCCACCGCTTCCGCCGCGTTCCCCTGGTCTGCCAAAGCCTTCGCCAATACCATGGCCGTGGATCGACCGCGAGTCGGCTGTATCGGACTGGGTGGCATGGGTCGCGGGGATGCTCACGGTCACCGCAGCTTCGGTGACATCATCGCTCTCTGTGACGTCGATGAAAGCCAGGCTGCCAAAGCCAACGAAGACCCAAACATCGGGGCCGGCAAGGCAGATCTCTGTACCGATTACCGCAAAGTCCTGGAACGCCCCGATATCGATGTCGTCAGCATCGTGACTCCCGACCACTGGCACGTCAAAATTGCCATCGAAGCACTCATCGCCGGAAAGCACGTCTTCTGCCAGAAACCACTCACGCTGACGCTCGAAGAAAACCAGCTGATCCGCAACGCCTGCCGCAAGTACAGTGACCGAGTCTTCTTCATTGGTACTCAGCAGCGCAGTGACCAGGAACGATTCCTCCGCGCTGTCAACATGGTGCGCCGCGGACTGATCGGAGACGTCCAAAAGATTACCGTCGGGATCAACGGTGGCGATGTCGGCGGGCCATTCCAGAAATCCGATCCCCCGGCCAATCTCAACTGGGATATGTGGCTCGGTCAGGCTCCCAAAGTCGATTACATCAAGGAACGCTGCCACAACACCTTCCGCTGGTGGTACGAATACTCGGGCGGCAAGTTCACCGACTGGGGTGCTCACCACGTCGATATCTCGCTGTGGGCCGCCGGACTTGATCAGGAAGGCACCGGCCCCGTCGAAGTTGACGGCACCGACGCCAAACATCCCGTGCCATTCAAGGATGGTTACCCGGAACAGGATGACCGCTTCAACTCGGCCCACGACTTCAACGTCATCGCGAAATTCGCCGGTGGCATGGAAATGCACATCACCAGTCGCGGCGATAACGGCATCCTCTTCGAAGGTTCAAAAGGTCGCTTCTTCGTCAACCGGGGCAAAATCACCGGTCAGCCCATTGAAGAAAACTGGGACAAGGATCAGTTTGGCCCGGAACAGCTGCAGGAACTCTACAAAGGCAAACCGTTCGAAGGACACAAAAACAACTTCTATCGCTGCCTGGCTGAAGGTGGCCTGCCCGTGTCCGATGTGTACTCCCACGTCCAGACCATGAACACCTGCCATCTCGCTGTCATCGCTGCTCGGCTGAATCGCGTCATCAAATGGGATGCGAAAGCCGAAAAAATTACCGGTGATGATCAGGCCGCATCGTTCTTCGCCAGAACGCCGCGGGCAGGTTTCGAAATCGCACGAGTGTGAGCAGACCTGTGTCGGCACCAGAACCCGCTCGTCATTCCCGGTCGGATTCACCGGGAAGCAGCATGCACCCAACAGCCTCGGCCTCCGGTGACAAACTGTCACCGGAGCCTGGTGGGGCACAGCCGGCTGCAGTCGTACCTGCAGCTGAACAAATCTATCCGCCGTGGTCGCTCGTCATGTTCACGGCATGGTTCGGAACCATCGGCGGCGGGATGCTGTTCGGACTGCTGATCGGCATCATGCCGTTCCTGATCCTGGGTCCGCTGGCTGCCATCACCGGGATCTATGGTGCCTTCCTCGGGCTGTTTTGCACGACGATTGTCAGTCTGCCACTGTCCCTCATCTGCACGGGAATCGTCCGGCTGCTCGCCCCCACAATGCGGACTCGCGGAAACTACGTCATTGCGGCCGCAATCAGTGGATTTCTGTCCGGATTTCTCTGCTTCACCGGCATCTGGAGACTGCAGCCAATGGCACTGCTCCCGGGTTTCCTCGGAGCCTTCACAGCCGGCATCTCCGTCCTGATCACGGCCCGCAACAACATCGTTTCTGCCCCGGCACCACCTCCGGTTTCCACCTGGGGTGATCTCGAACAGTAGATTCCTCGCGAAAATCCGCAAAGCCCGGGGAATCCGCCAACTGGCGTACCCGCGGTATTTTCAGCCGGACGGTCAGCCGATACCCTGTCCCTGTGCGGACTCGTCGCCTGACAACTCGCCACATTGGAAGCATCCCATGCATCCGCAGCAGTTTGTGTGTTTCCTCCTGACTTTGCCGGTCGCCTGCCTGTTCCCGCTGCACTGCTGTGCCGGAAGTGCCGACGATACGGTCGATTTCAACCGCGATGTGCGACCGATACTGGCCAATCACTGCTGGTCCTGCCACGGTCGCGATGAAGCCTCCCGCAAGGCTGGTCTGCGACTGGATACTCGCGAAGCGGCCCTTGCTGCCGGTGACAGCGGCCAGCCGGCCCTGGTGCCCGGGCAGCCCGCTGCCAGTGCACTGCTGCAGCGCATTCACGCGACTGACTCCGACGAAATCATGCCGCCGCCCGAATTCCGCAAGCCTCTCTCCGACCGCCAAAAATCCGTCCTGCAGAACTGGATTCGCCAGGGTGCTCATTACGCAGACCACTGGGCCTTCATCCCGCCGCAGCGACCGCCGCTTCCCGCTGTCCGCCCTTCGAACTGGCCGGTCAGCGAAGTGGACCTGTTCGTGCTGCACAGGCTGCAGCAGGAGGGCCTGCAGCCGGCGGCCCCCGCGCCGCCGCTGATGTGGCTCCGCCGCGCCTCACTGGACCTCACCGGAATTTCGCCCTCGCCCGCCGAACAGCAGCAGTTTCTGGATGAAGTCAGGCAGCAGGGTCTGCTCACAGCCAAATCGCTGGCGGCCGATCGCATGCTGCAGTCTGACCGCTGCGCCGAACGACTGGCCATGCAGTGGCTGGATGCCGCACGCTACGCCGATACCAACGGTTACAACAACGACGAAATGCGCACGATGTGGCCGTGGCGCGATTGGGTCATCGAAGCCTTCCGCTCCGGCATGCCCTGGGACCAGTTTCTCATCGAACAGCTGGCCGGCGATCTGCTGCCGGAAGCCACCGTCAGTCAAAAGGTCGCCACCGGATTTATTCGCAATCACGTACTGACCACCGAAGGCGGCGTGATTGAAGACGAGTATCACTGGGAGTACGTCGCGGATCGCATTCACACGACCTCGACTGTCTTCCTTGGACTGTCCCTGCAGTGCGCCCGCTGTCATGATCACAAGTACGATCCTTTTTCTCAGCGCGATTACTACCGCCTGGCCGGTTTCTTCAACAATGTCCCGGACCGCATCGTCTCATACAGCCAGGGCCGCATGGCCGAGCCGCTGCTGAAGGTGCCCTCCAAAGCTCAGACAGCGGAACTTGAACAGCTGGCTCAGCGGGAAACCGAACTGCAGAACCTGCTGGCAGCCCGCACAACTGCCGTCGCTGCCGACGCCGATGCCTGGGCTGCCGGTCTGTCCGAACAGCAGCTGGCCGAAATGGAACTCGCCGGACTCGCTCACACCTTCTCACTCGATGAAGCCGACGGAGACTTCCGGGACAGCCACGGACGCTCGGCCCCCGCCGTCCTGCACGGCAATCGCAGCAGTGTGCCCGGACACAGCGGAAACGCCCTCCAGTTCTCCGGCAGCACCTGGCTTGCAGCGCCTGACGTCGGCGACTTTGAAGCCGATCAGCCCTTCACTGCCGCAGCGTGGATTCGCACAGCCGCCGGCTCCGGAGGCACCGTGTTCAGTCGCATGGATGATGCCGCCGCGTATCGCGGCTATGACTTCATCGTCGAAGGCGGGCGACTCAATGCCCACTTCGTCGACCACTGGCCCGACAAAGGCTGCAAAGTTTCCACCGCAGCCGTGCTGAAGCCGCAGCAATGGCACCACGTAACTCTGGTCTGGCAGGGCAGCAGACGCGCTGCAGGAATTCGCATCTATGTCGACGGCGTACCGCAGACGCTGCAGGTTGACAACGATGGCGAAGTTGCCGGATCGCTAAGAACAGCGAAACCCTTCCATATCGGTCGCCGCCAGAACTCCGTGCCCTTCACCGGCACAATCGATGACGTGCGGATCTTCAGCCGGGCTCTGTCTGACGACGATGTCCGCAGACTGGCCGACGGAAAAACACTTTCCGGCATTCGCGAAATTGTACTGACAGCCGCCGCACGTCGCTCCGCCGAACAGAGTGCCGAACTGCAGCGATTTTGGGTCGAACACATCGATACCGAATCACGCAGCTGGCGCACCGAACTGGCCGCCATCGGACCGCGCCGTGCTGCCATCGAGCAGCAGATTCCGCAAACTATGGTCATGCAGGAACAGACTCCCCGCCGACCCTCATACATCCTGAACCGCGGACAGTATGACCAGCGTGGCGAGCAGGTATCGGCCGGCATCCCCGCGGTATTCGCAGCCACCCTGAACACCATCGACACAGGTGCCGCTCAGACCGAACCAACGCGACTGGATTTTGCCCGCTGGCTGGTCAGCCCGCAGAATCCGCTGACCGCCCGAGTCGCCGTCAATCGCTGGTGGGAAATGCTGTTCGGTACCGGACTGGTAGAAACCACCGAAGACTTTGGAATCCAGGGAGCCCTGCCCTCCCACCCTGAACTGCTGGACTGGCTGGCCTGTGAACTGCAGTCCTCGGGCTGGAACCAGAAGCACATGCTGAAAAGCATGGTGCTTTCCGCCACATACGGACAAACCTCGGATGTCAGCCCGGAACTGCTGGAACGTGATCCGCGAAATCTCCTGCTCGCCCGTTCCAGTCGCATGCGACTGCCCGCCGAAATGCTCCGCGACAATGCCCTGGCCGCATCCGTACTGCTCAACCCCGCCATCGGCGGCCCCAGTGCCAAACCGTGGCAGCCGGAAGGCCTGTGGGAAGATGTGTCGGTCGAACGCCGCGAAAAATATCAGCCGGATCCAGGTGACGGTATCTATCGACGCAGCATGTACACTTTCTGGAAACGCACCTGCCCGCCTCCCGCCATGACCGTCTTCGATGCCCCGGATCGCGAAACCTGCCTCGTACGACGTTCCCGCACGAATACCCCCCTGCAGGCGCTGGTACTGCTGAATGACCCGACATACGTCGAAGCCGCCAGAAAACTGGCAGAACGCGTTCTGCTGGCGAACACGGACGACAGCGCGCGAATCGACCTCGCGGTCCGCATCGTGCTCGCACGCCCGCCCGGACCCGCCGAACAGCAGGAACTGCGGCAACTGGTTGACGTCGGACGAAAACACTTTGCTGCAGAACCCGCCGCCGCTGCAGAGCTCAGAAAAGTCGGACGCGCTGTCGCGGACCCCCGCATCCCCGACGACGAACTGGCGGCATGGAGCTCCGCAATGAGCGTCCTGCTCAATCTTGATGAAGCCATTACCCGACCCTGACAGCCTTCAATCATCCTCCGATCACAGGGAATCAACCATGCCGGATCCGTCAGGTCTCTGTCGACGAGCCTTACTGCGTATGCCTGCGGGAACTGCAGCAGTCGCAGCCCTGCTGAACCAGTCCGCACAGGCTGAACAGGCATCGCACTTCGCACCCCGGGCGAAACGCGTCGTGTATCTGTTTCAGTCCGGCGGACCCTCGCATCTGGAACTGCTCGACGAAAAACCAGGACTCCGCAAACTGCACGGAACTGAACTGCCTGATTCCATCCGTCGCGGACAGCGGCTGACCGGAATGACGTCCGGGCAAAGCAGCTTCCCCGTCGTCGCTCCGAAATTCGGCTTCCGCACTCACGGCCAGTGCGGACTGCGAATCAGCGAACTGCTGCCGCACACCGGCGCCATCGCTGATAAGCTGTGTGTGATTCGGTCCATGCATACCGAAGCCATCAACCACGACCCGGCCATCACGCTGATCCAGACCGGGGCGCAGCAACCCGGTCGACCCTCACTTGGCGCGTGGGCCAGCTACGGACTGGGCAGCGAAGCTGAAGACCTGCCTGCCTTCATCGTCATGATTTCTCACGGCAGCGGCCGTGACGCCAATCAGGGACTGCTGGAACGCCTGTGGGGCAGCGGCTTTCTGCCCTCCAGCCATCAGGGTGTCAAACTGCGCGGCAGCGGTGACCCGGTGCTCTACCTGTCCGATCCTCCAGGTATCAGCCGCGATTTTCGTCGCACCATGCTCAACAGTGTCTCGTCGCTCAACCAGCAGCATCTGCAGCAGTCCGGCGATCCGGAAATTGCCGCCCGCATCGCCCAGTACGAAATGGCGTTCCGCATGCAGGCTTCCGTTCCGGACCTCATCGACATGTCACAGGAGTCTGAGTCCACCTTTCAGATGTACGGCGACGAATCACGCAAACCCGGCACGTTTGCCGCCAACTGCCTGCTGGCACGCCGACTGCTGGAACGCGGAGTCCGCTTCGTGCAGTTGTTTCATCGCGGCTGGGATCAGCACGGCGGACTGCCGACAAATCTGCCCAAACAGTGCCACGATATTGACCAGCCTCAGGCAGCTCTCATTCGCGATCTGCAGCAGCGCGGACTGCTCGAAGACACTCTGGTCGTCTGGGGCGGAGAATTCGGGCGCACCGTCTATGGTCAGGGCGGACTGCAGGCTGACTACGGACGCGATCACCACGGTCGCTGCTTTTCCGTCTGGCTGGCCGGCGGTGGCATTCAGGGCGGCATAACGCTCGGGCAGACCGACGACTACGGCTACAATATCGAAGCCGATCCCGTGCATATTCACGATCTGAACGCCACCATCCTGCACTGCCTGGGGATGGATCACCAGCGGCTGACGTTCCGCTTTCAGGGACGCGACTACCGCCTGACAGACGTGCACGGAAACCTTGTGAAACAGATCCTCTCATGACTCCCGGAACCAGTAATCGCCCGACTTTCCAGCCTTTTTCCGCATGACTCAGACAAAACTGTCCGTCATAATTTCCAGCAGTGCACTGCTCAGGCTCTGCCTGTTGCGGTCCCGCCCGCACAACACTCCCTGGCCCGCCCGCTCTCCCGGCCCGTGACCGTTCCCCTGCGAAAGCTTCCATGAAACAGCCTCAGCTCAATCTGCCTGCACTGTTCCTGCTGCTGTTCTGCCTGACAGCTTCCACTGCGTGGGCACAGCAGACCGACGTCAGCTTCTCTGCTCAGATTCGGCCGCTGCTTGCCCGCCGCTGCTTTGCCTGCCACGGTCCGGACAAAGCTGAAGCCGGTCTGCGACTGCACACTCCGGAAACCGCCACAGCAAAGCTCGAATCAGGACATGCGGCCCTCGTTCCGGGCAACCCTGCTGACAGCGAACTGCTGAAACGGATCGCCAGCAGCGAAGACGGCGTTCGCATGCCGCCTGAGGGCGCCGCACTTACCGAAAACGAACAGCAGCTGCTGCGCGACTGGATCGCTCAGGGTGCAGTCTGGAAGCAGCACTGGTCCTTCGAACCGCTCACACGCCCGCCCGTTCCTGCCGCAGTCGCAGACAACCGGCCCGCTGAAAACATGCACCCCATCGACGCGTTCATCGATGCCTCGCTCGCCCGTAAAAATCTGCGCCGCAGTCCCCGCGCTCCATCACAGGTCCTGCTCCGCAGACTGTACTACGATCTCATCGGACTGCCCCCCACGCCTCAGCAGGTCAGTGACTTCCTGAATCGCGCCGCCACAAACTTCGATACCGCATGGCGGCAGGAAATTGACACGCTGCTGGCGTCACCACAGTACGGTGAACGCTGGGCCCGACACTGGCTGGATGTTGTCCGCTTCGCCGAAACCAACAGCTTCGAACGTGACGGCATCAAACCCAACGCCTGGCGGTTCCGCGACTACGTTATCCGCTCGTTCAATGACGACAAACCCTACGACCAGTTCCTCCGCGAACAGCTGGCTGGTGACGAACTCCCCGCAGTCACTCGTGACTCACTCGTCGCCACCGGATTCTACCGACTGGGCATCTGGGATGATGAGCCGGCTGACCGCAAACTGGCCATGTACGAAGGCTTTGATGATATCCTTACCACTGTCAGCCAGGGCATGCTGGGCCTGACCCTCAACTGTGCTCGCTGCCACGACCACAAAATCGACCCGCTGCCCACGGCCGACTACTACAGCACGCTGGCATTCTTCCGCAACATTACCCCCAATGGCTACGGTCCCCACGTCGAACGCCCCCTGCTGGCAAATGACTCCGATCGGGCAGCCTTCGCAGCAGCGGAAAAGGACATCCGCGAATCCGGCGATCGACTGCAGGCCCGCCTGACCGAACTGGAAACTCAGCTGCAGAAGCAGATTGCCGAAGTGTCCTCGGCCGCTGCATCCGGCCGTGATCTCGATGATCTCGAATACCGCTTCTATCGCGACTCGTTCCAGCAGCTGCCCGACTTCGACTCCCTCAAACCCGAAACCGTGGCTGCCCTCGACCCGCCGCTCATCTCCATCGCCCCCGCAACACGCCCCGATCACTTCGGCTTCGTCTTCACCGGGATGCTGATTGTTCCGGCCGACGGCCAGTACGAATTTGTCCTCGATTCCGACGACGGTTCACGACTGCTGATCGATGGACAGAAACTGATCGAATATGACGGCATTCATGGTCTCGGCGGAGCCAAACGAGCCTCGCTGAAGCTGACCCAGGGACGCCACCCGCTGCGACTGGAATACTTTCAGGGACTGTTTGGCAAAGGTTTACAGCTGGCATGGAGCGGGCCGGGATTCGCCCGCCGCAGCCTCACAGCAGAAGACGGTTCCAGCGGACGCGATCTGAATGAATTCCTGCGTTCACCAGCCGCTGAACAACTCGATCAGACTCTCGTTCGCGATTACCGACAAACGCGTCGACAGCTGGAAGAAAACAAACGCCGCAAGCCGTGGGAAGAATACGGACTGTGCATCAGCGAATCCGGTACCAGTGCCCCCGACACCTTCATCCTGACTCGCGGCAGCCCGGAAGCCGAAGCTGACAAAGTGCAGCCTGCCTTCCCCGGGATTCTGGGCGGGGGAGCACCGGAAATTGCGGCCAACGCCGCAGCCAATACCACCGGCAGACGTCTGGCCTTCGCCACGTGGATCACAGACCCGCAGCACCGACTGACCAGCCGTGTCTTTGTCAACCGCATCTGGCAGCATCATTTCGGACGCGGCATCGTGCGCTCACCCAACAACTTCGGACAAATGGGTGAACCGCCCACTCACCCGGAACTGCTCGACTGGCTGGCCAGCGAATTTGTCGCCCGCGGCTGGCGCATGAAGGATCTGCACCGCCTGATCCTGACCTCCGCCAGCTGGCAGCAGACAACTGTTGCTGACCCGCAAACCATTGAGATCGACCCCAACAATGATCTCTTCAGTCGGTTTGATCTGCGCCGTCAAAGCGCCGAAGAACTGCGGGATTCCGTCCTGGCCGTCAACGGTACGCTCAACCCGAAAATGTACGGCCCTGGAATCTACCCGGCCATCTCACGCGAAGTCCTGGCCGGCCAGTCTGTCCCGGGTTCAGGGTGGGGCCAGTCTTCACCCGAGGATCAGGCGCGTCGCAGCATCTACATCCATGTGAAACGTTCACTGCTGCTGCCGTTCCTGTCCAGCTTTGACTTCCCGGAGCCGGACACCAGCTGCGAAGCCCGTTTCGTCACGACTCAGCCCGGCCAGGCACTCAGCCTCTTAAACGGTGAATTCCTCAACCAGCAGGCTTCCACATTCGCCGAAAGGTTGCGGAAGGAAGCGCCGGACGATGTGACAAAACAGATGCAGCTCGCGTTTCGCCTGGCCCTGTGTCGTGAGATTCGCGGGGAGGAAATCGAACGTGGACAGCAGCTGCTGCAGACACTGCAGCAGAAACACAAACTGACTGCTGATCAGGCTCTGCAGTGGTACTGTCTTTACGTACTGAATCTTAACGAATTCATCTTTGTCGAATAATCACGGGCACAGCGGCTTTGGCTGACTTCAGGAGAACAAACGATGGCAACTAACTTCTGCGGACGTACCCGCCGTGAGATGCTCTGGCAGACCGGGGGCGGTTTCGGTGCTGCCGCGCTGACCGGACTGTTGTCAGACGATGGCTTTTTTTCCGCCGCAGCACAGGCTGCCGATGGCGCCGCTTTGCCGCAGCCCCACTTTACTCCCAAAGCAAAAAGCGTCATCTTTCTCTTCATGTACGGCGGCCCCAGCCACATCGACACCTTCGACTACAAGCCCGACATGAAGGGCCGTGACAATCAGACCATTCAGGTCAAAACGTTCGGACGAGGCGGACGCCGCAACTCCGGGCGCATCGTGGAACCACGCTGGGATTTCCACCAGCACGGACAGTGCGGCAAATGGATCAGCACGCTGTTTCCGCATCTGGCCACCTGCGCTGACGACATCGCTTTTATTCACTCCATGACCGCCGATTCCCCCATCCACGGCTCAGCCATGCTGATGATGAATTCCGGGCGCGTCCAAAGCGGCCATCCGTGTCTCGGATCGTGGGTGAACTACGGACTGGGCAGTGTGAATCGCAATCTGCCGGGATTCGTAGTGATGCTGGATCCCACCGGCGGACCAATCTCGGGCGCGAAAAACTGGTCCAGCGGATATATGCCGGCCAGCCTGCAGGGAACAACCTTTCGCACGCAGGGAGCACCGGTGCTGGATCTGCAGGCCCGTGATGGCGTCAGCCGCGAACTGCAGCGGGACCTGCTGGATGCTCTGAAACAGCAGAACGAAGCTCACGCCGCACTGCACGGCGGACGCTCAGACCTGACATCCCGCATCGCCAGTTACGAGCTGGCCTTCCAGATGCAGCAGTCAGCACCGGAAGCCGTCGATATCGCCACAGAAACCGCCGAAACACAGCAGCTGTACGGACTCGACAACGACCGAACTCGCGACTTCGGCACCAAGTGCCTGCTCGCCAGACGGCTCGTCGAACGTGGCGTACGCTTTATCCAGGTGTACTCCGGTGGTGCTCACAATGACGACAACTGGGATGCACACTCGGACCTCAAAAAGAACCATGACTACCACGCCCTCAACACCGATCAGCCAATCGCTGCCCTGCTGAAGGACCTGAAACAGCGCAACCTGCTGGACGAGACTCTCGTGGTCTGGGGCGGAGAATTCGGACGACAGCCCACGGCTGAATACGCCGAAGGCACAGGTCGCGATCACAACTCATACGGCTTCACCATGTGGATGGCCGGCGGTGGCATTCGCGGCGGAGTCAGCGTTGGAACAACCGACGAACTCGGCTCAGCCGCCGTCGATGATCCCTTCCATGTCAAACGACTGCACGCCACCGTTCTGCACCAGCTGGGCATCGACCCCAACCGGCTCAGCTACTTCCACTCAGGACTTGACCAGAAACTTGTCGGAGTCGAACACGTGGAGCCAATTCGGCAGATCATTGGCTGAGCAGACCTCAGGTCACTTCGCACAATCCTGGAACATCAGAATGATACGACGCATCTATATCCACAATTACAAAGTGTTCCAGAACTTTGAACTTCAGCTCTCCAGCCTGCCGGCTGCGCTGCTGATTGGAAAGAATGGTGCTGGAAAAACAAGTATCGCTTCGGCTTTGCAGTTGCTGCAGCAAATTGCCCGCGGCACCAATCGTGTCCGCGAACTCCTTACTGCAGCACATTTCCCATGGTACATTAATGATCAACCGATGCGGTTCCAGATCGATGCAGAATTGTCCGGCAGGATCTTCCGATATGAACTGGCCTTCGAACTCCCTCAGGGATTCAGGGAAATCAGAGTTGCTGACGAGCGTCTGTGCTGTGGCGACGACACAGTGTACTCCAGAAGCCGATCCCAGGTTGCTCTGAATCGCAATGACGCCGGAACTGATTCTCGCTTTGTCGTTGACTGGCACCTGGTGGCACTTCCGCTGATTCAGGCACAATCTGCGACGGACCCAGTGAGTGTCTTCCGAAACTGGCTGGCGAATATGCTGATCCTGCAGCCCATTCCCAGCCTGATTACCGGCGGTTCCAGTGGCGAAAGTCCATTACCCAGCCGAGATGCTGTCAACCTTGGTGCCTGGTTCAGTGAACTCATCGCGCAGTCACCCGCTGCATATACTCATGTGGATTCCTATATCCGCTCAGTCCTGCCCGATTTCATCGATATCCAAAACCCGGCCACTGGTCCTGAATCACGTCAGTTGATGGTTCAGTTCAAGCACCCTCAGGGTTCAACAAGCCTGCCCTTCAATGTCTTGTCAGACGGTGAGAAGTGCTTTTTTATCGCTGCTCTGGTAATTGCTGCGAGTGCCGTCAGTAAAACGGTTTTTTGTTTCTGGGACGAACCTGATAATTACCTCGCACTGTCTGAGGTCAGCCACTTTATCATCGCACTGCGAAAATACCTCCAGCACTTCAGCGGGCAGCTGATCATCACTTCGCACAATCCTGAAGCCATCAGACGATTCTCAAATGACAACACTCTGGTCATATACCGAAACAGCCACGCTGAACCAGCACAAATACGACGTCTGGCTGATCTGCCTGTCAACGGAGACCTTATCAATGCCCTTTTGACAGATGATATTACACCATGAGCGGCAATAAATACCGTCCTCACATCTGTGTGCTTCCTGAGGATGATGCTAATCGGCAGATCGCCAACGGATTTCTGACCAACTTCAACGTTGCGATAAAATCCATCAACATACTGCCGATAGCCAATGGCTGGGGAAGGGTGCTGGAGGAATTCCTTAAGAATCATGCAGAACCTATGCGACGCAATACAGCATCGTATTTTATCCTCTTGTTCGATTTTGATACCGATGAAACTCGTCTGGAGTACTTCAGAAATCAGATCCCGTCAGGTATACATTCAAGAGTGTTCATGATCGGCTCCTGGACTGAACCAGAAAAACTCAGATCGGACACCAAATCCAACCTGGAGCAAATAGGTGCAACACTGGCGTCGGAATGCTTTGAAAATCGTCGCGAACTCTGGAACCATGAGCTGCTGAGACACAATCTTCGTGAACTGGATCGAATGCCCGACGAATTACGAAAAATCATGTTCAACTCGTCGGGGCCGTAAGTCGACTCTGCTGCCTCAGCCGCGTACCTGCCCGGTCCCGCGAATCACGTATTTGTAAGTCGTCAGCTCGCGCAGACCGCAGGGACCCCGCGCGTGAAACCGATCTGTGCTGATCCCAATCTCGGCACCCAGACCCAGCTCGCCACCATCATTAAACCGAGTACTGGCGTTAATCACTACGGCTGACGAATCCACCGCCGACTCAAAATGGCCGGCCGCTTCCAGACAGCGAGTCACTATGGCATCCGTATGACCCGATCCGTAAGTCCGAATGTGCTCAATCGCCTCTGCCAGACTGTCCACAATCCGCACATTCAGGATCAGGGCTCCGTGTTCAGTCCGATAATCCTGCTCCGTCGCCACCACGGCTCCCGCAATCCCCGCTCGTGATCGTTCGCAGCACCGCAGCTCCACACCACGCTGCTGCAGTGCAGCTGCCAGCGCCGGCCACAGCTCTGCGGCATTCACATGCAGCAGCAGGGTCTCAGCCGCATTGCACACCGCCGGACGCTGACATTTGCTGTTGATCACAATGTCCAGTGCCATCTGCAGCTCGGCACTCTGATCCACAAACACATGGCACACACCATCAAAGTGTTTCAGCACCGGCATCGCAGCTTCCCGAACCACCCGCTCGATCAGCGATCGACCGCCGCGAGGTATGGCCAGGCTGATCAGATCACTCATCTGCAGAAACTCGCCCACCAGTTGCCTGTCCGTCGATCCCACGACCTGCACGGCATGCTCCGGCAGTCCGGCTGCGGCCAGCGTCTCAGTAATCAGCCGTCCCAGTTCCAGATTTGTGCGAATCGCCTCCGAACCTCCTCGCAGGATCACCGGATTGCCACTCTTTACGCACAGCGCTGCTGCATCAACTGTGACGTTCGGACGTGATTCGTAAATGAAAAACACCACCCCCAGCGGCACTCGCACTCGGCTCACCTGCAGTCCGTTGGGACGACGTTCTCCACTGATGACTTCACCCACCGGATCCGGCAGGGCACAGATCTGCTGCACCGCAGTGGCCAGCGACTGAATCCGCGGCTCATCCAGCCGCAGTCGATCCAGCATCGCCTCGCTCATGCCGGACTGACGTGCGGCAGCGAGGTCCTGCAGGTTCGCCGACACCACCGCATCCACCGATGCCCGCAATGCCTCTGCCAGCATCTGCAGCCAGCGATTCTTGTCCGCTGTGGCGAGTGTCGCGAGTGCCGTGACGGTGCTGCGCGCCTGCAGGGCCAGCGTGCGAGGCGGGGTCTGAGCAACGGCGGTGTGAGTCATGAGCGTGGGCCGGTCACAAAAGGGTCGGTCATCCGAAGCACAAATCTACGTCACGGTGATGGACAATCGGCAGAACTTTCCGACCGATCCACAACTGCTGGCTCCGGGAATCAGCGAAATCTGGCAATTACCGCGACAAAACGCGACCGCACACTCCGACAACACGACTGAAAACCGACTGCCCTGACCCCAAATCCAAAAACTGAGAACTCGCGGCTGGGTAATTCATAGTTAAGCAGGCAATTTCCGAAACCGAGACCATCGGCGGAGATCAGGGGGTTGGCCTTGATTCGTCGGTGATTTGGACGTATCTCAACAGGGCAGGATTTCCCGGGAAGACACTGCGCCCGCTTCACGCCAGCTCAGGCGTGCCGTCGGCCTGCCGTGCTGACCGGGCTGCTGGCGTCCCGATCGGCGTCCAAATTACCAGTAAAACAGGGGTGAAGTGTGGCACTTCCCGATCTCTCGTGGCTGCCGGATCTGCCTCCATTGTTCGTCTATGGTGGCATTCTCGTCGGATTCGTGGTGACAAACCTGCTGCTGGCCCACCTGCTGGGCCCGCGCAAACACACTCCTGTCAAGGACATGCCTTACGAATCCGGCATGGACCCCGTCGGGGATGCTCGCCAGCCCTTCGACGTCCGTTTTTACCTCGTCGCCATTCTGTTCCTCGTTTTTGACGTTGAACTGCTGTTTTTGTACCCATGGGCCGTCAGTGCCTATAGTGACAATGGCGTTCCTGCAGAGCTGCGGGATACGGTCTTTGGTGTCATGCTCGTGTTTATGGCCACTTTGGCACTCGCCTGGGTCTACGCGTGGCGGAAGGGAGTTTTTCGATGGCGGTAGGTCTTCCGGAAAACATTTTCATCACAAAGCTGGATGCAGCGGCCAACTGGGCCCGCTCAAACAGTCTCTGGCCAATGCCGTTCGCCACTGCCTGCTGCGGCATCGAACTCATGGCGACTGCCGCCTCCCGCCATGACCTCGCTCGCTTCGGCGCCGAAGTCATGCGTTTCAGCCCGCGTCAGTGCGATCTGCTGATCGTCGCCGGTCGCGTCGTCATGAAAATGCTGCCTGTGCTGCAGCGCATCTGGCTGCAGATGCCCGAACCCAAATGGTGCATCTCCATGGGGGCCTGTGCCTGCTCCGGCGGGGTCTTCGATACCTACGCGGTCGTCCAGGGAATTGACCGGTTCATCCCGGTCGACATGTACGTTCCCGGGTGTCCGCCGCGTCCTGAGCAGCTTCTGCAGGCTGTGATGGACATGCAGGCCAAGGTCCGCCGCACCGGCACGGTGATGGGTCGCGAATTTGCAATCCGCGATATGCCCGCCGGCCCGGCCCCCTTCGACTCGGACGAACGCTACCGGATCGAAGACACCCGACTGGTTCAGCTGGGTGGTTTTTCAGCGGCAGCCACTTCCGCCGGCCGCGGTGCAACGCAGGGATAAGGGGCTTCTCAGATGGTTTGTCTGACAGAACTGCAGCAGAAATTCGGCTCACAGATCGTCGAAAGTCATTTCCGTGACAATCGACGAATCGATGTTCCCGCCAGCACGCTGCTGCCACTGCTCACCAGCCTGAAGACCGATTACGGCTTCAGCATGCTGGTGGACCTGACCGCAGTGGACTGGCTCGAGTATGACGGTGCAACGGATCGCTTCTCTGTAATCTATCTGCTGCTCAACATGGATTCCGGTGAACGGCTGGCCGTCCGCGTCCCGGTCAATCTGCCGGAAGCGGTCCTGCCCTCCGTCTATGGACTGTGGCGCGGTGCCGACTGGATGGAACGTGAAGTCTGGGATATGTTCGGAATTTCGTTTTCCGGACACCCGGACCTCCGACGAATTCTGATGCCCGAAGAGTTTGACGCATTCCCGCTGCGGAAGGATTATCCGCTCAAGGGACGCGGCGAACGGCACAACTTCCCCGTGATCACTCGGTCCGGCAGCTGAGCCCTCCGCTCAGTCTGACGCATCGTCCCTGATTCACGGGCTGGTGTTAACATGACCGACGGGCGGGTGCCCGACGGGGTTTCCGATGGTCTTCTGGTCTGGCCTCTCTCAATGCCTCTGACTCCTGTTGATACCCTCGAAACGGCATCCGCTGAACGCGAGTATGTGTGGACGCTCAACTTCGGGCCGCAGCACCCCGCGACTCACACCACACTCCGACTCGTGCTCACACTTGACGGCGAGAAAGTCCTGAATGCGGTGCCTTACATCGGCTACCTGCACAGCGGCTTCGAGAAACTGGGCGAGCATCTGGACTTCAACCAGTACGTCACCATCGTCGACCGCATGAATTACCTGTCGCCGCTGGCCAACGAAATCGCCTGGCACCACACCGTCGAAAAACTTCTGGGCATTGAACTTACGCCCCGCTGCAAATATCTCCGCACGATCCTCGCCGAACTGATGCGGATGCACGACCACCTGCTGAACCTCGGCACCACCGCTCTGGACCTCGGCGGCTTCACCGCGTTCCTCTACTTCTTCCAGCAGCGAGAACACATTTACGACATCGTCGAACTGGCCTCGGGACAGCGGTTCCACACCAGTTACACCCGCGTTGGCGGAGTTCTCTTCGACGTCAACACCGACTGGATCAATCGCGTCCGCAAATTCATCCGCGAATTTCCAAAGGTTTACGACGAAGTTGATCGACTGCTCACAAAGAACCGCATCTTCGTCGATCGCACCAAAGGCATCGGATATCTCAGCCGGGAAGAAGTCATCAACTTCAGCGCCGTCGGACCGGTCGCCCGAGCCAGCGGGGTCGAACGCGACCTCCGCCGCGATGAACCCTATCTGGCCTACGCCGACCTGGACTTCGACGTCATCTGCTCGCGCGGTGGCGACTGTTATGCCCGCTATCTCGTTCGCATGCAGGAACTGCTCGAAAGCCTGAAAATCATCGAACAGGCCGTGGAAAACATTCCCGGCGGTCCCGTGAACATCGGTGTTGAATCGGACATGGTGCTGCCGTCCAAGCCTTCGGTCTATCGCAGCATCGAAGGTCTGATTCAGCACTTCGAAGTCATCATGCCCAATCGCGGCTACGACGTGCCCCGCGAACAGATCTACGCCGCGACGGAATCTCCCAACGGCGAACTCGGCTTCTACATTGTCGGCAATGCCGAAACTCGCGCTTACCGCGCCCGCACTCGGCCACCATCCTTCATCCACTTCTCCATGTTTCCGCACATGATCCGCAACCACCAGCTCAGCGACGTCGTTGCTGTCCTCGGAAGCATCAATATTATCGCCGCGGAACTCGACCGCTGAACCAGACTGCCTGTTGTCTTCTTGTCCCCTGATTCCTCATTCTGGCTGACTGTTATGAGCGTTCTCAGTGAAGAGCTGCGAGAAAAGATTCGGGCTGAATTCCCCAAGTACCCGAATAAACGCGCAGTGACTCTCCCGGCCCTGCACCTCGTCCACGACACTCTCCGAGCAGTCTCGCGGGAAGCCATCGTGGAAATCGCAGAACTGCTGGAGCTGCACCCGGCGGAAGTTCATGACACCATGACCTTCTACAACTTCTTCAAGGACGAAACCAACCCGCTCGGCAGACACCGGGTTTGGTTCTGCCGCAGCATCTCCTGTATGCTCCGCGGAGGAGAAGAACTGCTGGAAACCGTCTGCCACAAATACAATGTTCACCCCGGTGAAACTTCTCCCGACGGACGCATGACCGTGGAATTCGCGGAATGCCTCGGTGCCTGCGAAGGTGCCCCCTGCATCCTCGTGGATGACGTCTGTCACATGAATGTCAATCCGGCTTCCGCGTCTGCTCTCATCGACAAACTCTGATTCCCTGATCTGCTCCATACAGAGGATTCCAGTGGCCACTTTCGAACCAGCACTGTTCGCCCGCATCAATAAGCCTGACAGCGCTTCGCTGAAGACTTATCAGGCCGACGGCGGATACTCGCGTCTGAAGGAATTCCTCAGCATGGCCCCCGGCGATGTCACAAACATCGTCAAGGATTCGGGTCTGCGAGGACGTGGCGGAGCCGGCTTCCCAACCGGGCTCAAATGGACCTTCCTCCCCAAGGACCATCCAGGCCCCATCTATCTCGCCATCAACGCTGACGAAAGCGAACCCGGAACTTTTAACAATCGATACCTGATGGAACTCGACCCCCATCAGCTCATCGAAGGCATCATCCTTGCCTGTCACGCGATCCGCTCACAGAAGGCCTATCTCTACCTGCGGTACGAATACGGCACCAGTTACCGAGTGCTGGATGCTGCCATTCGCGAGTGCCGAGCCGCCGGAATTCTGGGCAACAACATCCTCGGCACAGGGGTCAGCTGCGATATCGTCCTGCACAGGGGGGCCGGAGCCTACATCTGTGGCGAAGAAACCGGACTGATCGAAAGCCTCGAAGGCAAACGTGCCTGGCCACGCATCAAGCCGCCGTTCCCGGCCATCGAAGGGCTGTTCCGCAAGCCCACCATCGTCAATAACGTCGAAACGCTCTGCTGCGTCACTCAGATCCTTTACCGCGGCACCGAATGGTTCAAATCCATCGGAGTGCCACCGGATCCCAATAATCCCCGCGACCCCGGCAGCTACGGCCCAAAGCTGTACTGCGTCAGCGGACACGTCAATCGACCCTGCTGTGTGGAACTGCCGCTGGGTGTCACTGCCCGCGAATTGATTGAAGAGCATGCCGGAGGCGTCTGGAAGGGACGTCGCGCCAAGGCTGTCGTTCCCGGCGGCATCAGCATGGGCTTCCTTTCAGCCAGCGAACTCGACACCAAACTGGACTTCGCCGGTCCCGGCAAAGTCGGCTGCCTCGGACTCGGCACTGCCGCTGTCGTCGTTGTTGACGATCAGACCAGCATGGTTGATGTGCTCTACAACTGCTGCCGCTTCATGTCACACGAATCCTGTGGTCAGTGCACGCCCTGCCGCGAAGGCACCGCATGGATGACCAAGATTCTCGAACGCATCCGCACCGGACAGGGGCGTACCGAAGACCTCGATCTGCTGATGGAAGTCGCTGGTTCCATGGGAATTATCCCAGGTACCACGATCTGCGGACTTTCCGACGGAGCGGCCTGGCCGGTGAAGAATGCCATCAGCAAGTTCCGCCCGGAGTTTGAAGAGTACGTTCGCAGCCGAAGAGCCACTGTCACGTCTGCCCAGCAGCTCATGGCAGTGCACTGAAATTAACCACCTCGAAACCGGACAGTTCTGAATTCAGTTCTGAATTACAGCGATCAGGGACCAGCATGGCCACGGTGACAATCAACGGTAAAGATGTGGAAATCGGCTCGAACGAACGCCTGAACTGCATTCAGGCGGCCTCCAAAGCCGGTGTCGAAATTCCAGCCTACTGCTGGCACCCTGCGCTGTCAGTTGTCGCCAGCTGCCGCATGTGTCTGGTCGAAGTCGGGGACAAAAAGCCCGACGGAACTGTGGCCATGCAGCCCAAGCTGGTGCCCGGCTGCCAGACGCCGGTCAAGGACGGCACCGTCATCATCGCGGACAGCCAGAAGGTCAAAGATGCTCGCAAGGCAACCCTCGAATACCTGCTGCTGAACCACCCGCTTGACTGCCCCACCTGCGACCAGGCGGGCGAGTGTTACCTGCAGGACTACAGCTTCAACTACGGTCGCGGTTACAGCCGCCTGAACGAACCCAAGAATATCAAACCCGACAAAGACTATATCGGTGACCAGATCACGCTGTTCACCGATCGCTGCATCATGTGCACGCGCTGCGTTCGCTTCACTCGCGAAGTCAGCGGGTCCGCCGAACTGCAGGTCGTCAGTCGCGGCTCGCACGAAGAGATCGACATCTTCCCCGGGCACCCGGTCAATAATCCGCTCGCCGGCAACGTCGTCGACCTGTGCCCCGTCGGAGCACTCTGCAGCAAGGACTTTCTTTACCAGCAGCGCGTCTGGTGGCTCAAAAGCACCAATTCCGTCTGCCAGGGCTGCAGCACAGGATGCAGCGTCACGGTGGATCAGAACGAGGACAAAGTCTATCGTCTGAAGCCGCGAGTCAACGAATTGGCGCAGGGACACTTCATGTGTGACGAAGGCCGTTTCGGCTGGAAATACACGCACTCCGAAGAACGACTCACAGTCCCCCAGATCCGCAGCAATGGCCACTCAACGTCACAGGCATGGGAAGACGTGCTAGCCTCTGTCCGCAGCTCACTGCAGAAAGCCGCTGCTGGCAGGCAGAGACTGGCTGCTGTGCTGTCCCCCTGGATGACCGTGGAGGAAGCCTGGCTGCTGTCCACCTGCATTCGGTCGCTCTCACCGCAGGCCGTGCTGGCAGTCGGCCCGGTTCGAGTTTCCGGTGTTGATGAACACTTCCCCAAAGATCTTCGCGGTAATGTTATCGAGCCCGTGAAGTTCACGATCCGCGCCGAAAAATGTCCGAACCGCACGGGTGTCCAGGCTGTGGTCGCCCACTTTATGGATGAGCTGATGCCCTTCGAAGAATTGCTCCGACTGGCTTCCAGCGGACAGTTCTCTGCGGTCTATCTCACCGGCGGTGATCCGCAGGGCTGGATTTCGGAAATGCAGGCCGAGGCATTCAGTGACGTCGAAACCGTCATCGTGCAGGATTTCCTGCCGTCGCCGGTGCTGCAGCACGCCACTCACATCCTGCCATCAGGCACCTTTGTCGAACGCGAAGGCGTTGTTGTCAATCATCGTGGTCTGGCACAGTTGATTCGCCGAGCTGTACGCGGCCCGGACGGCAGCCGGCCCGATTCGCGAATCCTCTGGGAACTGTCCGGACGTTCCGGACTGTTCCAGTCAGAAGCTTTGCGAGCTGAAATTGCGGCGGCTGTCCCGGCACTCGCCGGTCTTGCCGACCCCGCTCTCAAGACCACCGGAGTGCTGCTGGAAACCGCCCAGCAGGCAACGGTCTGAAAGCCCTCAACAACCAGCGTACCCCGCACACTGACACTCACCAGCCTCCTGTTTTCTCTATCTGACAGACTGCCATGCCGGAACTTCTGATCACGATTATCACAATCGCCATCGTCGTCGGGGCCATCCCGGGCGTCTGCAACTATCTGATTCTGCTGGAACGCAAGCTCTCTGCGTGGATGCAGGACCGCGTCGGACCAAACCGCGTTGGTCCGCTGGGACTGCTGCAGCCACTGGCAGACGGTGTCAAACTGCTGCTGAAGGAAGAAGTTATCCCGCCCCACGTTGACAGGGTACTGTTCCTCATCGCTCCCGGGATCTCAGTCTTCACGGCGCTGCTGGCATTCGCTGTCGTTCCATTCGGTCCCGTCGGTGCTGCAGGCGCCCCGGGATTCCTGCGTTTCATCATCGCTCCGGGAATCGACATCGGCCTGGTGTTTATCTTCGCTGTGGGCAGCCTGGCGGTATACGGCATCGTGCTCGGAGGCTGGGCTTCCAACAACAAATACAGTGCGCTTGGTGCTCTGCGAGCCAGTGCGCAGGTCGTCAGCTACGAAATCCCGCTGGGCATGTCGGTTCTCGGTATCGCCCTGATGTCCGGCACCGTCAACCTGGAAGAAATCATGCAGCATCAGATTTCCGGCGGTTTTGCTGCCTGGAACATCTGGTTCCAGCCGCTCGCCGCCCTGCTCTTCTTCACAGCCTCACTCGCGGAAGCCAATCGTCTGCCCTTTGACCTTGCCGAATGCGAGCAGGAGCTGGTGGGCGGATGGCATACCGAATACAGCGCGCTCAAGTGGGCCCTGTTCTTCCTCGGTGAATACACCCACATGATCACGATCAGCTTTCTGACCTCCATACTGTTCCTCGGCGGCTGGCATCTGCCCGGCATTGCGGAACCTGATAGCGCCTACCCGCTGGCGTGGCTGGTGAAGATGCTGGTCCTGATGGGCAAAGCCTTCTTCTTCATCTGCGTGATCATCATGCTTCGCTGGACTATTCCTCGCTTCCGCTTCGACCAGCTGATGGAACTTGCCTGGCGTGTTATGATCCCGCTGTCACTGGCCAATCTGCTGATGGTCATGTTTGTCCGCCATTTCGAACTGAGCAACTGGTGGATGCTGCCCGGGTCTGCCGCACTGTTTGCCGCCTGGGGCATGATCAGTGCCAGCCTGCGGGAAGCGGAACGCCGGGCTCGTCCCGGTTACGTGCGTCGAAAAAAGGTGGAAACTCACCATGACAGCCACGCCGCTGGTCATGCTGCTGCCCACTGACTGTGTCCAACTACTGTCCGCGTTTGTGGAAAGTGCTGAGAAGGTTCTGAAACATGTCTGAGACTCAAAGAAAAAAGCATGTCCGCTGGGTGGAAGAGCCTGAACTGGGCTTCTGGGAATCCACCTTTGTGCCGGCCATCATGCAGGGCCTCAAAACCACACTGAAACACGTTGTGGACCGCAAACCGGTCACGCAGCAGTTTCCCGAGGTAAAGCCTGAGCTGCCGCTGCACTACCGAGGCGTTCATCGGCTGAATCGTGATGAGCAGGACCGAGTCAAGTGTGTGGCCTGCATGATGTGTGCGACTGCCTGCCCGGCCCGCTGCATCACCATCGAAGCCCAGGCTGCTCCGCCTGAATGGCCGGACCGTGACAAGTTCCCCAAATCCTTCGTACTGGACGAACTCCGCTGCATCTACTGCGGCATGTGCGAAGAAGCCTGCCCGGTGGACGCCATCGAACTGACACATATCTACGACCTGACCGGCGAATCCCGAGCGGACCTGATGTACGACCGCGAGAAGCTGCTCAGTGTGTTTGACCGTACCAAAAACGATCCTCGCGACCCGGTACGAACCGGTCGCGGCAAACTGGGACCGGCCTCAGAGTTTGTGCAGTTGCCCGCTGTCGGGCCGGCCACAACCGTGCCCAGCAGCGATCGTTCGGCCAGGGCAGAAGCAGCCGGCGTCATTCGAACGACCGGTCGGGAGGGACAGCAATGAATGAGTGGATGCAGCAGCACCCCGCCTCCATCGGCGGACTCGTGCTCTGGGCCATCGGCCTGTTATGGCTGATGCCGTCCGGGAAATCTGGAAAGTCGCGACCGCAGCTGCCTGGCGTTCTGCTGGCCGCAGCCGGCGTTCTTGCGTTCTGCCTCGGTGCAGGTCGCGGCATCGAGACACTGCAGACTGAGGTGATGTTCTGGACCTTCGCACTCACCGCCCTGATCTGCGCCGCCCTGATGATCACATCAAAGAACCCCGTCTACGGGGCTCTCTGGTTCGCCCTCGCCACTCTTGGCACATGTGGCCTGTTCATGCTGCAGAGCGCACCCTTCCTGGCAGCAGCGACCATCATCGTTTATGCCGGTGCCGTGATTGTGACTTTTCTGTTCGTCATCATGCTGGCTCAGCAGTCCGGCGCTGCAGGCTATGACCGCCAGGCCCAGCTGGTTGTACCCGCTGTCCTGTCCTCCTTTATTCTGCTCGGTGTTGTGGTCCAGCAGCTGCAGTCCAATCCGCTGAAAATCGAGCGCCCGAAAACAGCCGTGGCGGAAACCCGGAGTGCCGGACGAGGATCGGCCACCAGCCCTCCCCCGCTTCCCGCCCCTGATGCCCCCACCCCGCCGCCGCCACCCGTCATTCCCGCAATGCTCAGCAAAGCCACCCCGGAAACTCCGGTCGGCAGCATGAAGGGACTTGGGCGGTCTCTCTTCGGCGACTACCTGTTCGCAGTGGAACTGGCCGGAACCATTCTGCTGGTCGCCAGCATCGGTGCAATTGCCATTGCTCCGCGACGCGAAGAAGGAGCACTCTGATGTCTGAAATGACACCACTGAACTATGAAGAACTGCGGTCGCTCATGGTGGCTGCCGGACTGTTTATTCTCGGAGCCATCGGCTTTCTGACACGCCGCAACCTGATCCTGCTGGTGCTCTCCGCTGAACTGATGCTCCACGGAGTCTCACTCAGCCTCGTCACCTTCGGAAAAATCCACCAGAATCAGGAAGGTCAGGCATTCACAATCTTTGTGCTGACAGTCGCAGCCTGCGAAGCAGGACTCGCCCTGTCCCTCGTACTCGCACTTTATCGCCAGACCCACTCACTCGACATTCGACTCTGGTCTGAACTCCGCGAATTTGATACCCCGATACCAGTGATGGCGGACGCAGACGGGCCACAATCCATGCCGTCGGCCTACGACGGTATCCCGCTGCTGACTCCTGCAGGCCGACAGCCACGGGAATTGCCCAAAACTGTGAATGCTGATCCCAAACGCCCTGACCGGACTCCCGTGTAAAGTGCTCGACTGAGCCCTGAACTGACTGGCTGGAAGATTTTCTCATGTCTCAAGAATTGCTGGCACCACTGCTCTGGCTGATCCCCGCGGCACCTCTGCTGTCCGCGGTGATCACGGCTCTGCTGGGCCCCAAACTTCTGAAGTACCGCAGCCATATCCCCTGCTGGTCGGCACTGGCGGTCTCATTCGCGGCGTCGCTCGCCTTGCTGGTGCTGCTCCCACAGCAAAACTCCGGAGCTGCCTCAGGCCTCATCCCGCCACCTGATCTGGTCGCGTCACCTGAATCAGAGTCTGATGCTGCTGCCGCCGATATCCCGGCCTCCGTTTCCGCACTGGCTGCGGCAACGGCTGCTGACAAGCCGGAAGTGGTGGTCTACATCGGAGAGTGGCTGTCTCTCGAGCCCGCTCCGGAAAAAGCCATCGTCGATGCTGCGGACACCATCCCCGAAAAGAATCGTCAGCGTGCCGGCATGCGAGTGCCTTTGGAACTGCGAGTCGACTCGATCGCCTCCATCATGCTGGCAATGGTGACCGGCGTCAGTCTGCTGGTTGCACTGTTCGGGTCAGGCTACATGCATCACGACCCGGGCTATCCCCGGTTCTTCGCTGCAGTCTCCATGTTCGTGTTCTCCATGTGCATGCTGGTCATGTCCAACAGCTTTGTCATGCTGTTCGTCTTCTGGGAAATGGTGGGACTCTGCAGTTACCTGCTGATTGGTTTCTGGTTCCGTAAACCGTCTGCGGCGGCGGCATCGAAGAAAGCCTTCGTGGTTAACCGCATCGGCGACTTCGGTCTGATCATGGCCATCTTCCTGATCTGGACAAACTTCGGGACTGTGGACTTCGCCGGCGTCCTGGGTAATCCGGACCGTATCCAGGCCATCGCAGCCACCAACAGCGGTGTCATAACACTGATCTGCTTCTGCCTGTTCCTCGGAGCGATGGGCAAGTCTGCTCAGTTCCCGCTCCAGGTCTGGCTGCCCGACGCCATGGAAGGACCGACCCCGGTCAGCGCCCTGATCCATGCAGCGACCATGGTAACCGCCGGTGTGTACCTCGTCGCTCGCTGCACACCACTGTTTGTACTGGCGCCACAGGCCCAGCTGCTGGTCACGGGTACCGGAGCCATCACGGCTGCCATCGCCGCACTCATTGCACTGACGCAGACGGACCTCAAACGCGTCCTCGCTTACTCCACCGTCAGCCAGCTGGGTTTCATGTTCATGGCTCTCGGCTGCGGTGCCGCCGATCCAGGCCTCGCAACAATGGCCGTCACAGCCGGCATGTTTCACCTGTTCACACATGCCTTCTTCAAGGCCCTGCTGTTTCTTGCAGCCGGCAGTGTGATGCACGCCATGGGTGACGTCATTGATATGCGCCGCTTCAGCGGACTCCGCCGCGCCTTGCCGATCACCCACTGGACGTTTCTTGTGGGTGCCGCTGCACTGGCAGGTGTGCCTCTGCTGGCGGGTTTCTGGAGCAAGGACGAAATCCTCGCTGTTCTGATGGCCGCATCTCGCACCGGTGAACATCGCCTGTTCTTCGGCTCCGTGCTGGTTGTCGCATCACTCACCGCACTGCTGACGGCCTTCTACACATTCCGGGCCTACTTTATGACGTTCTGGGGCCCCGAGAAATTCCCCGAGGAAGCCGGGCACCACCCGCACGAAGCCACACCCATCATGGCCTGGCCGCTGCGAATCCTGGCTGTCGCCGCGCTCCTCATCGGTCTCGCTGTCGGGCCAACTCACCTGTTCAGCAACACTCTTGCCAGAACCACCGGACTCACTCCCTTCGAAGCTCATTTCCATCTCGATGTCATGGCACTCAGCGTGTTTATCGCTTCCGCTGGTATCGGCATGGCCTGGATGCTGTATGTTGTGATGCCAAAGGTTCCCGGAACAATGGCCGTCGTACTGAAACCCTTCTACGTGATCTCGCAGGGGAAATTCTACCTCGACGAAATCCTGTATGTGCTGGTCGTACTGCCGCTGCGGGGAATTGCCTTCCTCTCAACGCTGTTTGACCGACTTGTCATCGATGGTCTGATTGACTCAATGGGTACTGTCCCCCGCGTCCTCGGTGATCGCATCCGATCCCTGCAGGGCGGAGTGGTGACTGCGTATGCCGGACTGATGTGGGTTGGTCTGGTGGTTCTTGTTGTAATCTGTCTTGGAATTTCCTGAACGGTTCGACCGAACCTCAGCCGGTGTTTTTCGACCCGTTCTCTGCATTCAGCCCTCGGCGCAAGATTCATGCAAGCACTCCTCTTCCTCGTTCTGGCAATCCCCGCTGCGACCGCAGTGCTGCTGATGCTGTTCCGCTCATCGCTGACAGTCGACAACTCCCGCTGGGTTGCCGTCACCGGGTCGGCTGGTACTCTGCTGCTGTCCGTATTCCTGCTTGCCAGCTACTACGCAACAGGACCAGCCGCGCTTGAAACCGGCAAACAACTCAGAGTCTCCTCAGCACCCGCAGCGGCTGTCGTCAAACCGAAAATCGAATATGTTCAGCCATGGCTCGATACGGGCAGACTGAAACTTGAGCTGTATCTCGGAATCGATGGCATCAGTGTCACCATGATCGCCCTCACGGCTCTGCTGACCGTCTCGGCTGTGCTGATCTCATGGGAAGCCATCCGCGATCGCGCCGCCGAGTTCTACGCAGCACTGCTGCTCCTGCAGACTGGTCTGATCGGAGTCTTCTGTGCGTTCGACCTGGTGCTGTTCTACGTCTTCTTCGAAATGACTCTGATCCCGCTGTTCTTCCTGATCGCCGTCTGGGGCGGCAAGGATCGCAAGTGGGCCGCTGTCAAATTCTTCCTGTATACGCTCGCCGGCAGCCTTGTCACACTCTCCGGACTCCTGTACCTCGTGCTCTATGTCTCCAGCCAGAAGGAGCCACTGACGAATCCCACCAACCTGCCGGCTCTCACTGCGTGGCTGCAGCAACATCCGCTGTCGCTGGAATTGCAGACCACGCTGTTCCTCGCTGTCTCTGCTGGCTTCCTCATCAAGGTCCCGGTCTTCCCCTTTCACACGTGGCTGCCACTGGCACACGTCGAAGCACCTACCGCCGGCAGTATCGTGCTGGCCGGAGTCCTGCTGAAACTCGGAACCTACGGATTTCTCCGGCTCTGCCTGCCACTCTTCCCGCAGGCCGCCGTTACCATCGGCCTGCCGGTCATCGGACTGCTTTCAGTGATTGGCATTATCTACGGTTCACTCTGTGCACTGGCTCAAAGCGATATCAAAAAACTTGTGGCCTACAGCTCTGTAGCACACCTGGGATTCTGCATGCTCGGACTGTTTGCCCTGAATACCGAGGGCATCACTGGCAGTGTCCTGCAGATGATCAACCATGGACTGTCGACCGGAGCCCTGTTCATCATCGTCGGTATGATCTACGAACGCTATCACACCCGCGAAATGTCTGAACTCGGAGGACTTGCCACGAAACTGCCGCGTATCGGTGTCAGCATGGTCTTCATCTCCATGTCCAGCATCGGCCTGCCAGGGCTCAACGGGTTCGTTGGTGAGTTTCTCTCCCTCGCCGGAATGTTCAAGGCCAATCCCTTGTACTCGGCTCTCGGTACCACCGGAGTGATTCTCGGGGCATGGTATCTGCTCACCGCAGTACAGAAGGTGTTCTTCGGAAAGCTCCGCGAACCGCATCATGGCGATCACGGCGATCACGAGATCGAAGACATGAATGCCCGAGAATTCCTGGCCCTGTTCCCACTCGCAGCGCTCTGCCTGTTCATCGGCATCCGCCCTGCCCCGCTCATTGATATCATTCGACCGGATGTGGAACTGGTCGTTGACAGAATCACTCAAGTGTCGGCCGGACCTGTCCCTGGTGCTCCGACACAGCCCGCCTCTGAAACAGCTGAACCAGCCGAGGCTGCTCTCTGACCGCCGCCGTTTCCACATTGCTTCCGTGACTGTTCTGATTTCTCTGTTGTCGAGACCCAGCCGTGCCCGCATTTAATGAACTGAACCAGGCAGCCGGACTGATCATTCCCGAGATCATCCTGATCGCTACGGTCTGTATCATGTTCCTCACTGGTCCGTTTCTGGTCAGTGAAAATGGCAGCTCACCAGCCGGCCTGAAGCATCGCTGGGGTGCCCTCGCAGTACTTGCACTGCTCTGCTCAGCATTTGCGTGGCTCAAGGCCCCGCTGACTGATGGCTCAGTCGGCCCCTTCGAAGTCGATGCCTTCGCATGGTACGTGCGCGGAATTTCTCTTGGAGCCGGCTTTCTGCTCACGCTGATCCTCTGGGATCAAACCGATGACGCACATGCCGCCGAAAACTTCGCCTGCCTCCTCGCCACACTCGCAGGCACCTCCTTTGTGGCACTCGCCAACGATCTGATCGGTATCTTCCTCGGCCTCGAACTTGTCAGTATCCCCACCTACATCCTGCTGTACCTCGGACGCGCCGACTGGATGTCGCGAGAAGCCACCATCAAGTACTTCCTGCTCAGCATCTTCTCATCCGCCATGGTCCTGTTCGGACTCGCATGGATCTACGGAGTCGCCGGAACCACAAATCTGGCATCCATCGCTGAACGAACCCATCGCGCAATCCCCGGCTTCGAACACGGAATGCTGGTCGTTGCCCAGGTCATTATGATCGCCGGAATCAGCTTCCGACTTACCGCTGTACCGTTCCACTTCTACGCCCCTGACGTCTTCCAGGGAGTCGCTCCGTCAGCCTCCGCCATGCTGTCGTTCCTGCCCAAAGTGGTGGGCTTCGCCGCCCTCCTGCAGATCCTGCCACTGTGCGCCGGAGCTGACGGAATTGCTGCCTGGACACCCACGAAAAATCAGGCATGGCTGTTCACCACACTGGCCCTCGTCACCATGACTTTTGGCAACATCATGGCAATCCGCCAGACCAGTGTCCTGAGAATGCTGGCATGGTCCAGCATCTCGCACGCCGGCTACATGCTTGTGGGACTGGCAGTGGCGACGGAATACGGTGGCCAGAATCGCAACGAAGCCAGTGGCCAGGCGGCCCTTATGTTCTACCTGCCAATTTACGGCATTGTGTCCATCGGTGCATTTGCCGTGCTGGCTGCTGCCGGGACTCGCTCGCGTCCCCTGCGCTCCCTCGAAGATCTCCACGGACTCAGCCAGACCCGACCCGCACTCGCACTCACGATGGCCGTCTGCGTTTTCGGACTCAGTGGACTGCCGCCAACCGGCGGTTTCCTTGGCAAGCTGAACCTGTTCGTCGCTGCCTGGGTGGTCAACAGCCAGCTTAGCAGACCACTCGCGATTGCCCTGGCCGCCAATGCCGTCGTTGCAGCAGCTTACTACCTGCGACTGATTGGCCTCATGTACTTTGAAGCTCCCAAAACCATCCTCGAACCCGAACCACGCCCGGCTTCGGCCCTGGCCGGAGGCATCTGTGCCGTTTCCACACTGCTGCTCTTCGCCAGCCCACAGTGGCTCTGGAATGCAGCAGCGGCGGCGGTCGGCCTGGTCACCGCCTGATCGCCTCCACGCTGCCCGGCCATGGATACGCTCACCCAACAGATCCTCAGCCTTCGCGGCCCGAGAAATCTGCTGGATCCGAGCAGACCGTGGCACTTCCTCAGCGAACCGGAATTCTCCTGGCACGGTCGAGTCGAAGCAGTCAGCACTGTCTTCCTCACCAACCGGGAGTGTCCGTTTCACTGTCTCATGTGTGATCTCTGGCAGAACACACTGACCGAATCACTGCCGACGGGCCTGATCCCCGAACAGATTGACTTTGCTCTTCGCCAGCTGCCCCCGGCCCCTCACATCAAGCTTTACAACAGCGGCAATTTCTTCGACCCCGCTGCAATTCCGCCTCGGGACCTGCCGGCAATCGCTCAGCGCGTTCAGCATTTCGATACCGTCATCGTCGAAAATCACCCGCGATTGTGTACCGACCGCTGCGACCAGTTTCAGCAACTGTGCGGTACTCAGCTGGAAATTGCCATCGGACTTGAAACCGCGCACGAACCCACGCTGGCACGTCTCAACAAACAAATGACCCTGGCAGACTTCGCAGCCGCCTGCCAGCTGCTGCTGAAACAGCAGATCCTGATTCGCACCTTCATTCTGCTGAAACTGCCCTGGAGCAGTGAACAGGAGGGCATAGAACAGGCACTGCAGTCCGTGCGATTCGCATTTGACTGCGGCGTTTCCTGCTGCTCAGTGATTCCGGTCAGAGCCGGAAATGGGATGCTGGACCATTTGCAGCGCGAAGGCCGATTCACGCCCCCCAAACTGTCCTCACTCGAACTTGTGCTCCGCGAAACGCTCTCGTGGCAGCGCGGACGCGTCTTCGCTGACCTCTGGGATGCCGCCCGATTCGCTGATTCGCCGGACAGCGCCGAACAGCAACTGCAGCGACTGCTCGACATGAATCTTCGACAGCAGCCACTCTGAAAATAACTGAATCGGATTCCTCCGCTCAGGGAACTCCGGCGGCCGCCGTCAGCTTCTTAAGAGTCTCTGAGATGTCACGCCGCAACGGCATCACCGCCTCTCGGAATCTTCGCTGCTGCAGAAGTGAGTCCCCGTCAGTCCCGGACAAACGCACCACAGCCGATAATTCCCGCACCGCCCGCTCACATCCCCGAACGGTACCAGCTTCACCAACCCCAGGTCCGATGCCGCCGGCCGCTCCATATGTCCTGCAGAAGCAGACGGGAAACGCGGCGCAGGCTCTGCCGCCCGTCGCCATGCTGGAGCTTCCCACTGCAATTTACTTATGATACCCCGAATCACTGCTTTTTACCCGGATCACCGGAGGCTCAGCATGCACTTTTTTCTGCGATCCTGCCTGTTTCTGCCCGTTTTGCTGCTGGCCACACCACTGCAGGCCGGCAATCTCCAGGTCGGTACAGCACTCATCGATGTCACACCGGAAAAACTGCCGGTACTGGTCAATGGTGGCATGACAAGTCGCAGCCTCGACCGTGTCAAAACCAAAGTCAGTGCGCGAGCACTCGTCTTCGCTGATGGACAGGACCGCGCCGCAATCGTCGTCGTGGACAGCTGCATGATCGGACGAGTCCTGCTGGATGACGTGAAAACACTCGCGGCAGCCAAAACCGGTATCCCCGCCACACAGATCCTCATCTCAGCCACACACGCCCACTCTGCACCCGCATCCATGGGCTGCCTCGGCACTGACGCCGATCCGGACTACGTCCCATTTCTCCGCAATTGCCTCGTGGAAGTCATTGAACGAGCACTCAGCAGACTCCAGCCCGCTCAAATCGGCTTCGCCCGCATCATGGCTCCCGAGTACACCGCCCTCCGTCAGTGGATCCGACGACCCGACCGCATCGCTGAAGACCCATTCGGAAACCCAACCGTCCGAGCCAACATGCATGCCGCTGCAAATCCTGACGATGTCACCGGTGAAGCCGGCCCCGAAGACCCGGAACTTGCCCTCATCTGCATCCGCACAACCGCAGGTAAACCACTGGCCGTACTCGGTAACTTCTCCATGCACTACTTCGGCGACAGCGATATCAGCGCCGATTACTTCGGACTGTTCGCCGACGGCCTGAAACAGCAACTGGCACCCGATTCCGATTTTCTGGGTATCATGGCCCACGGTTGCAGCGGCGACATCTGGCGCCGCGATTACCGAAAACCTGACACCTGGGACCCCGCTCTGACCATCGAAGCGTATGCTCAGGGGCTGGTCACACTCGCACTTCAGGCCATCAGCTCAGCACAGTACGACGAAAACGCCGACGTCGAAATGGCTGAAGAACGACTGCCACTGAAATATCGTACGCCGGACACCCAACTGCTCGAATGGTCGCAGAACATCATGAACTCCGTCGGGGATCGCCTGCCGAAGGATCAGCGGGAAGTCTATGCCCGCGAACAACTGCTGCTGCACGCCGCCCGTGAAACCGAAGTTGTCGTGCAGGCTCTGCGGATCGGCTCCATCGCCATCGCCACGACTCCCACAGAAACCTATGCCGTCACCGGACTCAAAATCAAAGCCGCCAGCCCGCTGTCAAACACCATGGTGATCGAACTGGCGAATGGCGGAGACGGATACATCCCGCCACCCGAACAGCACGCGTTCGGAGGATACAATACCTGGCCCGCCCGCTCAGCCGGACTGCAGGTTGATGCGGAACCTCGAATCGCCCAGGCCGCCATCCGACTGCTCGAAAAAGTCAGCGGGAAAAATCGCCGCTCGTGGCAGCAGCCCGAAGGCCCGGCCGGTCGACGGCTGCAGGCCATGCGACCCGTCGCATGGTGGAGACTGGATGAGTTCAACGGTCCCGTGGCTGCCGATTCCTCGGGAAAACACCGGCACGCAGTGCTTGAACCAGGTATCACCTTCAGTCTCGAGGGACCTCACTCCGATGCCTGGTGCTCACCCGGAATTCTGAACCGCTGCCCGCAGTTCGCTGGTGGTCGACTGACCTCGGACGGCAGCGATCTCGGCTCTCAGTACTCAATCTCACTCTGGTTCTGGAACGGCATGCCCCGGGAATCCCGGCCGGTCGCCGGCTGGATCTACTCACGCGATTACGACAGCGGTATCAGCTCCACCGGCGAACACCTCGGACTGGGAGGTGCCGGTGAGATCGCTGAACGCATCATCTTCCGCAGCGGTGACAGTCCTGCAGTGGTGGGCACAGACACCATCCCCCGCTGGACCTGGGCGCACATAACGATGGTCCGCGACGGTGAACAGGTCACTGTCTGGCTCAACGGCCGGCAACAGTTTCACACGAGGGCCACGCCCGCGATCGCTGCTCAGCTGTTTCTCGGCGGACGCAGTGACAATGACAGCAACTGGGAGGGCCGGCTGGATGAAGCAGCACTGTTCAACAGAGCACTCACAGAACAGGAAATTGCACTGCTGGCAAATCCCGTACACGCGGTAGAAAAATAAGACCGCACACGATCAGAGCCACGATCGGTTCTGTTTCAGCGCTATCACACTGCTGGCACACAGATAACCCATAAAAATAACTTCAAACCGAGCTGATGGCTGCAGACTCCACAGCATCATCGCATCTGCCGCGGGAAGCCACTGAAATACCCAGTAAGGAATGAAAGACTGCTGATTGTTCTGACACTGAGCCGCCCACAGCGCCAGCAGCCCGGAAGAGCCTGCAGAAATCTGCAGCGCCAGTTCGCTGCTGCTGCGACCTCGCGGACCAAACTGCCGAACACAGGCCGCCATGATCTGACCTCCATCCAGAGGCAGCACCGGAACCAGGTTCAGCAGATTCACCGTAATGCCCCCGAACAACATCATGCTGAAGGCGTAACGCAGCCCGAAATACTCCGCCAGCAGTGACTCGGGAAGCAGCTTCCACAGGCCGAAAATCAGCCCCCCCGCCAGCAAACCGGCCGCCGGACCCGCAGCAGAGACCGCCAGGGCCCGCCGAAACGGAAAATGAGATGACGTGGCATAACCGCAGAACACATACAGCACGATTTCTGACGGATAGCCAAACCGACGAATTACCAGAGCATGACCCAGCTCGTGGATCAGCACGCTGAAAAAAATGCACAGCACACCGATCAAAGTCAGTTGCAGGTCGTCTCCTGCCCAAACCATGAACGCCGTCGACAGCCAAAAAAACGGATGCACACGCACCGGAATCCCAAAGATCTGAAAATTCAGATCAAATTCACTGTAACCGGCTGAGCCGAACATCGTGCAGTCCCCGGGACAGAAGCAGGATTCAGAGGTTTCGGTGTGGAGCCCCCGACCGACGCAGGATACAGTTTCACCCGGACGAATTCAGCCCCGATTCAAAAAAAAGACCCGGCCGCAGTCGCCTTGCCTCCGGTCGCATTACTCCCCAAAGGGTGTCCGCTACCGCATGCATCAGGAGCAACGGCCTTGGATCTCTTTCGCATCCTGATGGGTATCCCGATCTTTCAGTCCATCCTGCGCCCTGTGCTCAGACCAGCCTCGCGACTGCTGCTCGGACTGATTGCCGTGCCGCTGTTCCGCTTCCTGCTCCGCAGAATCTTCCGCATCCAGCAACTGGACCGGGAACTGGAAAAGGACCTGCAGGAATGGTTTCGCGGGTCACTGCTGCTGCTGGCCGCAACTGCCAACATGGAACACATCCTCTTCGGCTGGCTCGTCAAAATCGACTGGCTCGACCGCGCTGACTGGCTCACCATGGGACTGCGACTGCTGATGGTGATCGGAGTCATCCAGACGATGCCCGATCAGGAACTCTTCGCCGTACTGCACCCCGGACCGCCCAAACTTCAGAAAAATCGCCGACTCCTGCCGCAACTGCAGGAAAACTGGTGGCCCATGCTCCGCGGATTTCTCTGCCGCCACATCAACAAATCCTCGCCGGTGCTGGCCATGATGTGCGCGATTGTCGGAGCTCGACTGCCGGAAATGCCCATGGAATCCGTCGCTGCCACATGGCAGCAGCAGGTCGTACTGCACCAGTCGATCATCGCCTGGAACTGGGTGCAGCAGATCGGAAACTGCATGCCGGTCACCACAGAAGCCAGCCTGCTGCTCGAACGACGCCTGCAGCAGTCAATCAACAGCGAATTTCAAAAGGCCCTCGAACTGGACCCCGACATCACTCAGAAAATGGACCTGTCCGTGCTGACAAACTACGTGCGACTGTTGGGAGATTATCACAGAGATCGGGAACGCTGGGCTGTCGGCTGGATCTGTTACCTCGTCGCCATCATCCAGTATCTCATCATCGGACTGATCACGTCCCGCGACAAAGCACTCGATGTGCTGTCTGAATTTGATCGCGCCGTGGCCGAACGTCGCCGTGCGCTGATCGAGGAATTCCGCATCCGCGAATCTGACGGCGATAACGCCCCAAAAAACAAACGGCCTCCGACGGGATGATCGGAGGCCGTTGTTTTTGAGTTTTGCGAAGGGAAATTCAGAACAGGAAGCAGTTCTTTTCCACCTCTGATCGACTCTGCGATCACTTCATTCCGAACAGGCCAGCCAGCCCGCTCCGGCTCTGCGACTTATTGTGCAGACGGGACGGGAAGAAAGCCTGAGGTTCAGCCGGAGGAGCCGGAGCCGGAGCAGCTTCAGGAGCGGCAGCAGCGGGAGCTTCGACCGGAGCAGCGTGGTGATGACCGCATGAGCCGTCAACACAGCCTTCCGTGCAACCATCACAGTTGCCGTCGACAATCTCGTAGCCACAGGCTTCCAGAGCTTCTTCTGCCTGACGACGAACTCCACGGTCGCAGTCAGCCAGTGCACAGGTCAGAGCAGACACGACAGCCGGGCTGCAGCAGCAGCTGTTGCTGCGGGCTGCATCACCCAGTTCGTCAGCCGCTTCACGGCGAACGCGTTCGTCAGTGTCATTCAGACCATACACGAAGGCATTGATGATTTCCGGATGGCATGAGCAGTCGTAGTCGCCCAGTTCATCCAGAGCATTGCGACGCTTCGTGGCGTAGCAGTCGGTCATCGAGGTGTAGATCAGCTTGGCGATCTCGCACGCATCTTCAGCCGAGCAGCCTTCGCCGCACTCGGTGCCACAACCGTCACCGCAGGGAGCGGCACAGCTGGGGTCTGCACAGCCGGCACCAGCCGGAGCTGCACAGTTCGGGTCAGCAGCACAGCCAGCCGGAGCAGCACAGCCGGCTTCAGCCGGAGCTGCACAGCTTGGATCCGGTGCACAGCCGGCCGGAGCAGCACAGCCGGCTTCAGCCGGAGCTGCACAGCTTGGATCCGGTGCACAGCCGGCCGGAGCAGCACAGCCGGCTTCAGCCGGAGCTGCACAGCTTGGATCCGGTGCACAGCCGGCGGGAGCGGCACAGCCGACACCCGCTGGAGCACCGCAGGAAACAGGCGCACAGCCTGAATCGTTGCCGCATCCGTCATCACAGCACGGTGGCTTGATGTCGGAGCATTTCCGCTGGTACGTGTACACATTCGTGTGACACGGACGAGCAATCGTCGGCTTACACACAGCTGGCTGACAGTCTTCAGCACAGCCGCAGCTCTTGCATCCGCCGTTTCCGAACAGGCCGGCTTCCACCGTACCCGTCATCCCCGACAGCGCAACTGCTGCACTGAACATCCATGACCACTTCATGTTTCCATCTCTCCTTCTCAAGGAAATCGTTCCTTCGACCGCCCTGGCCGATGACAGTCATTCCGGCATTTACAGTCGATGATTTCACATCGTTTATCTGGGATTCGAGGCCTCCGTGGCCTCGATCTGCCATCTGCAGTCCGAGGGACTCCCCAGGACTATCGTCGCCCTCAATTCGTTCCCTTGAATCTGCGCAGGTGTTTGCAGCACAAATACTTGTGGCGTTTTTCCTTCGCTTTATGACGGTCGTGTCGGTCAGGCAAACTGCGTCAGATTTACGGCCACTACAACCCCTACAAGCTCCCCCATCCGGTCAGTTCAGGGAAAATAGGGAACTCATTTCTTTGAAATCGGTTCTGTCTCCTGTACCGATAACGCCCGCCACCAACATCTGCTCCGGTGCTGCGGGCTCCGGTCAATCCCAAAATCCAGACCGATCCGCAGCACCGTTCCCACCGACGCCCCTCTCACGCCCCCGCCATCCGGCAGACCGTCTTGCGTCAGAATCCCTGTTTTCGCTAGCATCCTGCCAACTTCACCCACCCGCTGCACTGCTCGACGGTTGTTTTCCTGACCGTATGGCGGACGCGTCGCAGTCAGCTCGGGGGCCAGCAGGCTACGGAGAGCTTGATGTCGACAACAACGCCGCGACAGGCCCTGACGGCCCGGGAAATCGCTCACGTTCTGCACGCTGAGCTCCAGGGAAACCCCGACGTCGAAATTGACGACGTCCAGATCCTGGAACGCGCCGGCGCCCGCCATCTCACCTTCGTCGGAAACCAGAAAAATCTCTCCAGAGTCAAACAGACTGCGGCCCGCCTGATCATCGTGCCGGAAAGCATTCGCGCCGAACTGCCAGCCTCGGAAGAACGCACCTGGATCCTCGTACCCGAAGCCGAACCGGCGTTCCTTACCGTCGCCGGTATTCTGCGACCACCTCGCCAGCGCCCCGCCATCGGTATCTCGTCTCGTGCCATCATTCACGAATCAGCACGTATCGGTGCCAACACCAACATCCACCCGCTTGCGGTCATCGGAGCCGATGTCAGAATTGGCCACAGCTGCGATATTCACCCCGGAACCGTCATCGGTGACGGCTGCCTCATCGGCGACAACGTTGTACTGCACCCCGGGACCATACTCTACTCAGACGTCCACATCGGCAACCACGTCATCATCCATGCCGGCTGCGTCATCGGAGCCGACGGCTTCGGTTATCGACTGGTCAATGGTGGCCATCTGCGGCTGCCACACTTCGGCATCGTGCGCATCTGTGACGACGTGGAAATCGGAGCCTGTACGACGATCGACCGCGCCAAAGTCGGTGAAACCGTCATCGGCACAGGCACTCGCATCGATAACCAGGTCATGATCGGCCACAACTGTCACGTCGGCCGCCACAACCTCCTCGTCTCCCAGGTCGGCTTCGCCGGATCCGTTACCACTGGTGACTATGTCGTCTGTGCCGGTCAGGTCGGCGTCGCTGACCACGTGCATCTGGGTGACGGTGCGATCATCGGAGCAAAAGCCGGAGTGCATCGGGACATGCCCGGTGGACAAACCTATCTTGGAGCACCGGCAGGACCTGCCGCCGAAACCACCAGACAACTGATGGCACTCAAACGACTGCCGGAAATCCGTGACACCGTCCGCCAGCTCGAACAGGAACTCGCTGCCCTCCGGAAACGGCTCGGTGATTCCGCCCAGACTTCCGAACCGGCTGCCGCATGATGCACAGCACCACCGGCAAATCCCGGCAATACCCCCGGATACGAACATGAATCACCGCAACCCTCAACTCTCCTTACGGCATGCATCGGCAGAGTCCCCCTCTCGCGCCGATACCGGGCCACTCCGACTGGGACTGCTCGCCGGCGGTGGTGAATTTCCTGTACGCTTTGCCCGCTCTGCCCGACAGGCCGGACACTTTGTTTACGGCCTCGGTGTTGCCGGGATGGCCTCGGATGAACTCTTCAGTGCCTGCGATGAATTCCGCTTTGCCCCGCTGGCTCGCATGGGAAAAGCGATTCGCCTGCTGCGAAAGGCTCGAGTCGATCGAGTGGTGATGGCCGGCAAGATTGAAAAAACCGTGCTCTTCCACCCCTTCCGCTGGCTGCGACTGCTGCCCGACTGGCGAACCATTCACATGTGGTATCGATTCGCCAGACACAACAAAAAAGATGACACCATTCTCCTCGCCATCATTCGCGAATTCGAACGTGATGGACTGGTCTTCGACTCGGCACTCAACTTTGCACCGGAGCTGCTCGTGAAACATGGCTTCCTCACTCAGCGACGTCCCACTCCCGCTCAATGGAAGGACATCCGTTTCGGCTGGGATCTCGCCCGTGAAATGGGACGACTCGACGTGGGCCAGACTGTCGTCGTCAACGATACCGCCGTGATCGCTGTGGAAGCCATTGAAGGCACAGATCGCTGCATCAAACGGGCCGGTGATCTCTGCCGCCGCGGTGGCTTCACCGTAGTCAAAGTTGCCAAGCCCGGGCAGGATATGCGGTTCGATGTGCCCACTGTCGGGGCAGAAACCATTCGCAGCATGAACGAAGCCGGCGGAAAGGTGCTCGCCATCGAAGCCGGTATGACCATCATCATCAGCCCCGAAGAAACAGCCGCCCTCGCCGATAAATTCGGCATCGCCATCGTCGCCGTCAATGCCGAAGAACTGGCCCTGCAGTCCGCGGCCTGAGCCTGTTCTGCCGAAGAAAACACTCAAAAAAACCAATTTCCACCACCTGCAGGACGATTCACCCTTTCCACTGCGGAATCTCGCGGAATTGTCCGAGAATTCTCTTTGGCACTCGACTCGATCTGCCGCTAGAATTCTCTGACCAATCGGGCAAAGACTGCCTGTCGTCTTCTACTCGCCCGCCCTCGTCGATGGATCCGACCCGGCACCAGGCAAACCTGCGCATCGGTGGTCTCCATGGCCCAGTCAGCCAGCCTGTCCGTCTCCCGGCTTCCCTTGACCCTCTGCTCGACACTGCTCGGGCTGCTTGGCAGTCTCCTGCTGCCGCAATCCGCATCGGCTCAGACCGATGACAATACCAAAGCCGGCGGGGGCATCGTCTGGTATGCCGGTACCGTACTGTCCAGTGCTGCCGAAGCCGAACGCATCGATCTCGGTGACGTTCACGGAATACTCGAAGGTGACCTGCTCGCTGCCTTCCGACGCACAGACAATCACTACAGACCGCTCGGAACTGTCCAGATCATCGAATCTCACCCCACATGGTCACGTCCCGGTGGCCCTGTCGCAGCACAACTGCAGCAGGGTGACCTCGTGCTCGGAATTCGCACGGTTCGACAGATCGGAACCGGCAGCGACTTCAGCGAAGCCTTCCTGAACAGACAGCTCATTCGCAACAGCAATCGCAACGGCTACTCCACACTTCGTGAACAGGAATCCGCACAGGTGCTCCGCACCATCGTCAACCGTCAGCAGCGCTGGGTCAAACAACTGAAACCCGTCGCCGGGCGGATCCGTGGTGCCTCTGTCACCCCCGCGGACTTCCAGTCCCTCCAGCCACTGCTCAGCCAGATCCGACGCTGCCAGGATTTCAGCGCCATCGGCATTCCGCTGGAAAAATGTGCCTCACCGGAATGGGCCGCCGTCACTGCCGTCCTGACCCCCCGGTCCGCTGTCGAAACCGCCAGCAGCGCCCCCCGGAACAAGCAGCCCGCCGCCCCCGATGCCAGTCTGCCAAATCCGGACTCCAGCCCGGATTCGCTGGCCGCCACTCTCAATCGCCGCATCGAACTCATCCAGCAGGAATCCTCCGTCGTACTCTTCGACAGGTTCCCCGAAGAACGTATTCTCGCCAACCTGATCTGCACCGCAATCGGCATTGAAAACCCACGCAATGAACCGCTCTGGATCGGGCTCGAACTGGCCCGCTCGCAGTTCCCCGAACTGGCTGACGATCGGGAAATGCAGCAGGAAATTCCAGAGATCCTGAAACGCGTCCGCAATGCGTCGGAACAATAACCGCCCCGCAACCACCGGCCTCAGCCCCCTGCAGCCTTAGCCTCCAGGGACCACGCTCAGCAGCCTGCAATTCAGGTTCTGATCAGGCCCGTTTCCCCCCGGAAAATCGTTGCTTACTGGTGCACAGAGCGGACAGGCGGACTTCATTCTGGTATACTGGGTAAGCAGCGAGGACGTCTGCAATTTACCTCGTATATGGCAGCCCCCGCTATGCCCCGCATCCAGCAGCTTGATACTCATGTCATCAACCGCATTGCCGCCGGCGAAGTCATCGAACGACCCGCCAGCGTCGTCAAGGAACTGCTGGAAAACTGCGTCGATGCACTCTCCACTCGCATCGATCTCGAAATCGTCAACGGCGGCATGGACCTGATTCGCGTCGTTGACGACGGCGAAGGGATCCATCCGGAAGACATGCTGCTGGCTGTCACCACCCACGCCACCAGCAAGATCCGCTCCGATTCCGACCTCGACCACGTCACAACTCTGGGCTTCCGCGGCGAAGCACTGGCCTCAATCGCCTCCGTCTCAAGACTCCGCATCCGCACTCGACCGCACGAAAACGAAGTCGGTCGCGAACTGGAAAGCCACGGTGGCCAGATCGTTGTGAATCGCGATTGCGGCTGTCCGCCCGGGACCGTCATGGAAGTCCACAACCTCTTTTTCAATACCCCCGCACGCCGACGCTTCCTCAAAAAAGCCTCCACCGAATTCAGCCACATCGTCGATCAGTTCTCACGCATCGCACTCGCCAATCCCCGCATGCATCTGACACTGCGACACAACGAAAAACTGGTCTTCGAACTGCCCTCGGCCGCCGATTCCGTCGATCGCATTCGACGCTTCTTCGGCAATGAAGTTGCCGATCACCTGATCCAGCTCTCATCCGAAGCCGAATTGCCCGACGGTCGCAAAATCCGACTCTACGGCCACGTTGGCGAACCATCACTCAGCCGCGCCACTCGCCGCGATCAGTTCCTCTTCCTCAACGGACGCTGGATCCAGGATCGCAGCCTCCAGCACGCGTTGGAAGAAGCCTACCGCGGACTCCTGATGATCGGCAGACACCCCGTCAGCTTCCTGTTCCTCGACATGCCTCCCGCACTCGTCGACGTCAACGTCCACCCCACCAAAAGCGAAGTCCGCTTCCAGGACGGACAACAGCTCTACAGACAACTCCTCAAAACCCTCCGCGACCGCTTCCTCACACTCGAATTCCGCGCCGGACTCAGCCTCCCTGAACAATCCAGCCAGGATGCACCCCCGCAGACACTCACCGCGCAGAACACTCCGACAGCCGCCTCCGAACTGCGTTTCGACAAGCCGGACTACGCAGCCCGTATGCCCCGGCAAATGAACCTGACTCAGCCCCGCGCGGAATTCCCCGCCCCGCCTCGCGTCACATCAGCACCACTCACCGGCCGCACAATCCTCAACCACCCGGAAGTCGTCGCAGCTCTCGCCGTTCCTCCGTCCCAGGCCCGCGGCTCCACTCACTCCGGAACTCCCTACCAACTCAACTCCACATCATCTGACCCCGCCACGCTCGACACCGCAGACTCCGCCGAATCACTGCTCGCGGAATCCACCGTCAGCTGCTCCCCCGAAATCATTACCGACGAATTCCGCGCCTTTCAGATCTACGACTGCTACCTCGTCGTCGCCAGCGATGCGGGACTGGAAATCATCGACCAGCACGCACTCCACGAACGCATCATGTACGAACACCTCCGCACAAAAATACTCGCCGGCGTCGTCGAATCCCAAAGACTCCTCATCCCCGAAACCATCGAATGCACGGCAGTGCAGGCCGCCGCCGTGCTCGAACACTCAGAACTCATGACCCAAATGGGCTTCGACATCCAGGAATTCGGCGGCACCACACTGCTGCTGCACTCCTTCCCGGTACTCATCCCCCGCGGCAGCATCGTCCGCATCGTGCTCGACTTCGCCGAAAAACTCATCCAAAAAGACGGACGAATCAGCCGCCGCGACCTGCTCGATCACATGCTGCATACCATGTCCTGCCGCGCCGCCATCAAATCAGGCCAGCGTCTGGCACTTGAAGAAATGCGCGAACTGCTGCGACAACGACATCTCGTCCAGGACTCACACCACTGCCCGCACGGACGCCCCACAGCACTCACGCTCAGCCGACATACGCTCGATCAGCAGTTCGGCAGACTGGGCTGACTCGCCCAAACACAAACCCCGGCACCACATCGGCAACCATCACTCGTGCCGCAACGCCTCAATCGGGTCCAGCTGAGCTGCCGAACGAGCCGGGTACATGCCAAAAATCACTCCAATACCCACAGAAATCCCAAACGCCAGCGGCAGACTGGCAGGCACCACCTGCGGGTTCAGATTCGAAAACATCTCACTGAATTCCGAACCACCGCCCGACTCAAAAAAGAATCGCTCAGCCACCGACTTCATCCCCTGAAAGACCAGCGGAGTCGATAATCCCAGCAGCACACCAATCAGACCGCCACTGCCAGCCAGCACAATCGTCTCGGTCAAAAACTGAGTCGTAATGTCCTGCCGTTTCGCCCCCAGAGCTCGACGAATGCCAATCTCACGAGTCCGCTCGGTGACCGTCGCCAGCATGATATTCATGATCCCGATCCCGCCCACAATCAGACTGATCGCAGCAATCGAACCCAGCACCACGTTGAAAATCGTGCGAATCTGCGCAGCCTGCTTCAACAGCTCCTGCGGTACCACCACCGAATAGTCATTGCCCGACTTATGAGTCCCCTGCAGACTCTCACGAATCACTCCCGCCGTCGGCACCACCTGATCCACATCGGAAATCGTCAGAGTAATCTGATTCAGCTCAACCTCTTCCGCACTGAACGAACCCTGTCGACGGTCAATGTCCAGATCACCCATCCGCACCCGCATCGTCTCCAGCGGTATGTAAATGTCCTTGTTGTATTCCTGACCTGACATGCTGCCGCCAATCGCAGCACTGGCTTCACGCGCCGATGTCACACCAACAACCGCATAACGCCGATCCGCAATCTTCACCGACTGCCCGATCGGATCCTGAAATTGAAACAGCTCCTCCGCCGTCTGCGCCGCCAGCACACACACATTCGTCTTCTCGCGACGGTCCTTGTCCGAAATGAATCGCCCCTGAGCCAGCTCGAGATGGTTCATGTCAAGATATTCTGGAGTACATCCAACAATCCGACAGTTCATCTCGCGGTGCAGATAACGACAAGCCTTCGTGATCTCACGAATTGGCACCGCCTGCAGCACCGTCGGTATCGTTCGTGACAGCAGATCATAATCCGCTCGCTTCAGTCCATAACGCAGCACAAAACTGTTCTGGTTCTGAGCACTGGCGTTCTCACGAGGCGGCTTCACGCTCCGCACAATAATATTCGTCGCACCCAGCTGCAGGACCTGCTTCTGCGCCTGCTGGCTGGCACCCTCGCCAATCGCCAGCATCGCAATCACCGAAAATACCCCGAACACGATCCCCAGCATCGTCAGGCCGGATCGCAGCTTGTGCAGCATCAGACTCTTCAGAGCCAGTTGAACCGTTCGCAGAATATTCGACATTGCACGCCAGTCCGACTAAATGATCCGGAACCCGTCAGCAGGAACCGCAAACCCTGATGACCGCCAGAAACGACAGACATCACCCCGGAAATATTCCCTCACCCGCAATCACGCCGTCCTTCATGTAGATCTGACGCTTGGCCAGTCGCGCCACTGCAGGCTCATGAGTCACCATGATGATCGTGCGACCCTCACGATTCAGACGCAGCAGCATCTCCATAATCTCCTGCTCCGTCTTTGAATCCAGATTCCCAGTTGGCTCGTCCGCCAAAATAATCTCCGGGTCATTCACCAGCGACCGCGCAATCGCCACACGCTGCTGCTGACCACCAGACAACTGGAACGGACGGTGATCAAGACGCTCGCCCAGACCCACCATCTCCGCCAGCTCTTTAATCCGCTGCTGCTCACGATCACCAATCTTCGGGTAGCCCGTGCGGTAATGCAGCGGTACTTCAATGTTCTCCAAAACCGTGTACTGCGGGATCAGATTATACGACTGAAAAATGAACCCGATCTTCTCGTTCCGAATCGTCGACAACTCGTCATCCGTCATCGATGACACATCGCGGCCGGCCACGATGTACTTTCCGCGAGTCGGGCGGTCCAGGGCCCCCAGCAGGTTCAGCAATGTGCTCTTGCCACTGCCCGATGAACCCATGATCGCCACAAAATCACCGCGCGGAAAATCAATGGAAACCCCACGCAACGCCTGCACAGGAACTGCGCCCAGCATGTAATCCTTCTGCAGATCAATCACCTGTGCTGCCAGACTCATGACTTGCTACTACCAGAGTTCATAAACAGCCGAATCGACCTGCCGGTCACACACACGCAGACAACACAACACATCAGCCGGCACCACCGCCACCAGGACCACCACCACCCGGCGGACGCTGCTGCATCATCTTCTTAATCGCCTCCTGCATTTCCTCCAAAGTCAGCTTGCCGTCCCCGTTCAGATCCGATCGATCAAAAAATTCCGGTCGCGGATGCTCAGACTTCGTGACAACCCCGTCCTTGTCCTTATCCATGCTCTCGAACATCACTTTGGGATCCATGGCCATCCCGCCACCACCAGCGCCACCACCAGGTCCCCGACCACCGCCTTGACCACCCGCGCCGCCACCCGGACCACCAGGACCTCCACCCGGACCACCCGGACCACCACCCGCTGCACCCGGACCACCGGCAGCCTTGCGATCAGGTGTCTCCAGCTTTTCCCGCTTCGCCTCCACCTCCGCAGACTTCTCAGACTCCAGCTCCGCCAGTTCCTTCTTGAAATGAGTCCTCGGGCTCATCACCACCAGCTCATTCTCAGCCACTCCCTCCAGCACCTCAATGTACTCGTCGTTGGCATCCCCCACCTTCAGCTCACGCCGCTCCACACCGCCCTTACCCGAGTAAACGTAGGCATAGTAATAACCGGAAAACGAGACCACGCTCTGCACCGGTACCTGCAGCACAGGATCCTTGCGGTCCTCCACCACAACCCGAATCTCCGCCGTCATTCCCGGCTTCAGCTTCCGCACTCGCTCAGGCGAATCCAGAATCTGCACCACCGCCTCGTACTCCTTCAAATCCGTATTCGGCCAGCTGCCCGGAATCGGCACCGATGACACCGACTGCAGACGACCCCGATAGGGATCCCCGGGAATCGCATCAATCTCAATCTCCACCGGCTGGCCAATCATCACGCGACTGATCCGCGATTCGTGAATTCGAGCATCAATCTTCATGTTCTCCAGATCCGGCAGATTGATCACCGCCTGCCGCTCACGAACCGCCGCACCCTCTTCAATCACGACCGGCTCACTGCCACGAGAACTTTTCTGGGAGGCATAAACCACTTCGCCAGCCTGAGTCGCCACGAGCCGACAGGCCTTGATCTGACGCTGAAATAATTCCAGCTTCTCTTCCTCAACACTCAAGGTCAGCTGCGCCGCATCAGCCGCAGCCTTCATCTGAGTCATCAAAGCCTCGCCCTCCAGACGCGCCCGCTGAGTCTCTCGCTTCGAATCCTCAGCCGTCTGAGTCAGCTCCTTCTCTTTCTTCGGCCGAGTATACTTTTCGAGCACTTCCAGTTTGCCCCGGTTCACGCTCAGCAAAATCTGCGACTGCGTCACTTTCAGACGAGCACTCTCGAGCTGGTTCACGTTGGCATAACCCAGCCGCGCCTGGTCCCGAATTCGCTCGTACTCCTCTCGATTGATCGATAACTCTTCCTCGGTCTTCTTGATGTCGCCCTTCAGAGTCTCCAGCTCCTGCTCGTACTCACCCCCATCCGACGTGTAACTGATCAGACTGAGCCCCGCCAGGTCCTCGGCCAGCCGAGCCTTGGCAACGGTGCTCTCGTTCGTCGTCAATTGAATCTCAATGTCCTTCAGAGCCTTCTCGAGATTCGCACGAGCCGTCGTGACCTTGATCTGCTGCTCCTTGTCCTTCTCAACCAATGTCGAAGAATCCAGCTCACAGCACACATCACCCGCCAGAAAATCACCCTTGCGAACCTTCTGACGATCCTTTACCAGCAACTCCGTGTGCTCGCCAAAGACCAGCTCGTACGTCTTCTCCTTACCGTCATCAGATACCACCTTCACCGTCTTGACAGACTCCGATGCCGCATCCACAAACTGCACCGCGCCGTCAAACTCGGCGACCACCGGAGCATTCACTTTGCTGCCCTCAGGCACCAGCGAAATGATCGTTGTTGATCCCTCAACACTGTTGCTCAATGTCGAATTACGCAGACTGTCCACCGTTCCGTTCTCGGTGATCACAATCCGAAACGAACCCTTCTCCGCCAGCTTCATCACATAATCCGGCATCGCATCCTTCTTCGCACCCAGGATACGATCACGAACCGACGGTATCAGCACCACCGCAGCGATGCCCGCCAGCAGCAACGCCGACACCAGCCAAAATACAGACACTCCGGAACGACCTGGCTGAAGCTTAAGAGTCATGCGGGGAACCTTTGATCAAATGCGGCAGAACAAGGCAGGATCGCAGAGAAGTCATTCCGATGTCGCAGGAACAGCATCCTGGTCAGCCGGAATCGGAGGCACTGTGGAAGGCACGACTGCGGAAGCTTCAGCAGGCGGACCAGCACCCTCTACCGGAACAGATGCCTGCATCCGCTGGTAAAATCGGTCGGTCCAGACGCCCCGCGCGTCGATGTCCATGATACCCATATCACGGAAGATGTTAAGCCGATTCGTCTCATATACGACCCAATCCTGGATAAGTCCGTTCTGAGCCGTCAAAACCGAATTCAACGCGTTCAAAAGACTCAACGCATTGCCCTGACCACCAATCTGCTGACCACCCTGCGCCTGCAAAGACGCATTGTCGTACTGCAACGCCGCATTGCGCACCGTCACTCGGTCCACTCGCAGACGATACTCCTGCACACCCAGCTGTCGCCAACTCGAACGAATCGTCTGCTTAATTCGGTCCTCCTGCTCCATATACGTTCGCCGAGCACGCTGGAATGCCACCAGCGACTGACGATAACCGTTACGCTCCAGAACCTGGTCCAATGGAGTAGTGAACTTTAGTCCAGCACTGTGGTTCGTGCTGCCCTTTGCGTCCGGGTTCAACCCCTGATTCCCCCGGAACGTCACGTCCAGACCAGCCTCCAGACGGTTCGCCTGGATCTCCACCTGACGTCGAGCATCCATCACGGCCGCTCGCACATTCATCAGGTCATGCCGATACTCCAGCCCCAGCGCCACCACTTCCTCAATATCAGGAATCCGCGCTGATTCATCCAGACTGAACGGCATAATCGCTATCTGCTCCACCCGCAGCGAAGCCTGCAGGACCTCCAGACTCTGCGCCATCCGCAGCAGATACTTGTCACGCAGATCGCGAGCCCCGCTGGCGATTTCCACCAGCAGTTCCGGCAGCGTGTAGACCTCCGCTGCACCACGATCACCCGACCGCGGCAGATCCCGCCAGCTTTCCGGCAGCTCCGCCAGCTCGATCTGACCGTTCCCGTTCGCATCCAGCGACTGCAGCAGCTCCTGCTCACTGCCCGCCGACAGCAGTTTCCTCAGCATGTCCAGCAGGCCACTGCCAAACGCAAACTCACGCTCCGCCAGTCGATACAGACGCCGATCCTTCTCCAGTCGCTCCACGATCTCTCTGCGTTCAGTCTCATCGCGGAAGTACCGTTTGCCCGGTTCGATCGCCGTCAGGTTTTCCTTCGTCCGCTCCAGCAGCTCTTCCAGCGGCTTGAAATCCGCCGCCACGCGGCGAATTCCGACCTCATAGAGCTGATCCCGAGCCCCGGCGAGCGCTTCCACATAACTTTTCACCGCCATCAGGCTCGGACCCGCAGCCGGATCATCAGCTCCCTGCTTCGGCAGCAACTGATCTCCGATGTTCTTCTGCACCGTCCGCAGATCACGTTCGAGATCGATCAGATCCCAGCCGATCAGCTCGAACTGGTCCAGCAGCGCCGTATCCACACCCAGTTCCACGTTCGGCGGCAAGCCCAGCAGCAGCTTGAACGAATCCTGCTGGTCCTGAAGCTGTCGCTGCGAATTCGCCAGCGAGACCTGTGACTGATTCAGACGGTCACGCAGCTGCAGATAGGACAGACTGGTCGTCTGCTGCTTCTTGAAATCAATCAGCTCCGAAGCCGCGGCCACGTAATCCGCATCCTGCGACACCGCCAGCACCTGCTGCTCCTGCTCCGGCAGCATATCACCACGCCACTTCAGCCAGTTGCCGTCGTATGACAGCTGCCCCTGCAGCTCAGCCGGAATCTGCAGATTCTGAACACCCTCCAGAGCCGCATTCACTACTCCTGGCACTCGCCTGTCGCGAGCCTCCTGAGCCTCCAGCTGCTCTTCCAGCTGCCGAATATTATTTTCGGTGTTCAGAATATTCTGCCGCTGCTGCAGCAGTGTCAGATAGCTGGATGCCACCTGCGTAAACAAAGTCTGACGGAAGCGTGCCAGAGTCCTCACGCTGTACAGCACACTCCGCTCATTCTGCGTCAGCGACTCAAGCGCAATCTTCCGCCCCGCGTTGAACAGCAGGGGCTGAGTCAGGCTGTAGCCGATCGATGGCGCCGAGGATTCGCTGCCGTTCCCCGAAAACACCCACGTCACCGAATTCGCAATATCAGCGGCAATCTGTCCGCCGGTCGGCAAAGTCTGACTGATGCCGAACGGAGTCGCCAGAACGCCCGAAGTCCGACCCGCCGCGTTCGAACGAGCCGTGAAATCGACACTGGGCTCAGAACGATTCGTCCCCAGATAACGCACCCCCAGCTTGAATCGCTCGGCCGTCAGATTCAAAGCATCCAGATACAGGTTCTCAATCGTGTTCTGATACTCGCGACTGTGTATCGAAGTCAGATTCATGGCGTCCGGAATACCGACACTCTGCAGCTTCACACTCGCATGCGAACCCACCGGGTCCACTCCGGTCTGATCAATCCCGTACGGCTTCAGCCAGTGGGGGTTCTCAATCGCAAACGAAACACCCAGCTTGTGCCAGTTCTTGTAGCCCCGCCGCCCATTCACCGAATGCATCAGCTCGTGAGCCGTCGGATCATCCGGCGGCAGCGGACGCTTGTCAGGATCCCACGGATCATAAAAACGACTCCGCGGGTCCGGAGTCAGATCCACTCGCGGAACACTCCAGTGCGGGTCATTGATCTTCTCGCCGATCGCCGTGTACGCGTCGCGGTCAGCCTGCTTCCGCCAGAACTGCCGCGAACATCCCGACAGTGACGTCAGGCCGGCAACTCCCAGCAACATCAGCGACAGTTGTGCCTGAAATTTCTTACGCAGCATTCGACTCAGCATCCTGCTGTACTCCGGTGCCCGTGGGGATCTGTCGCGTATCCGCACCTGCACCCGCCAGCCACCACCGCACGCTCCACGCCCCCCCAAACTCACCGGGAACGCTGCAGGATTTGCGCGCAAATGGCCAGCCGTAACGAATACGTCGACTTTCCGGATTTCGTCAGTTGTGACGAATGCGCTTAATCGCAATCACGCAAAGTCGGCATTTCCGTCAAACTCTGCCCAGACTACCCCCCATTCTGCTGTTCGAACACTGAACACTCACTGCCCAAAAACCGGCACTTTCCGCCGATTCAGACCGGCCCCAGAAACTTCACCGTGAAACACTCACTCGCCTTCACTGCCCCCTTCTCGATCTGCCCCAGCTCCTCGATCTGCCGCACCAGCGTCTCCCAGCGCTCCAGAACCATCCCGCACTGACCCGGCTGACCGTCCGCAGACCTGCACAAAGGCGCCATCGCCGTCGCTCCAAACTCCAGAGCCGCATCGCTCATTTCCGCATTCAGCTTCCGAATCGCCTGATTCGTGACTCCCGGAGCCCGCAGATATTCCTGCCACCCCGACACACTCGCCCGAACCACCTTCCCAACCAGCTCCGGGCTCTCCGAAATCACGTCCTCCGTGGTGATCAGCACACTGGCATACGGATCAAAACCAATCTCCGACACCATCAGCACTTCCGGATCGCCGCCTCGCTCCTTCGCCACAAAAGGCTCGCTGAACACAAAGGCCTGCTGAGCAAATGCCGGCTTCTGCAAAAACTCACCCACCATCCCGCTGAACGGAATCATCCGCACATTCGTCAGTGGCAGCTGTTTCTTCATCCACAGAGCGAAGGGACGAGCGTCGCTGATCGCCAGTTCAATATCCTGCAGATCCGCCAGTGACTTAAAGCCCGCTGCCCGATGCACCATGATGCAGCGAGGTGAACTCTGCAGGGGTGCCAGCAACGCCACAACCGGCACTCCCGCCGCCCGCGCCAGCACCACATTGTCAGCATCCGACACCGCAAACTGAATCCGACCCGCCGCCAGCTCGGCAATCACCGCCTGCGGAGCACCCGGGCCACCCGGAATGATCTCCACCGAAACCTCTTCCGCCGCAAATTTTCCCAGCACATCCGCTGCCAGAAATCCGCCATGCTCCACCTCCGGGTACCAGTTCAGAGCCAGACGGGCCTGCAGTTGCGGAGTTTTCGATTCAGCACCGCCACATCCACATAAAACAGCCACCAGACTGAGCAGCAACAGGACTCGACCACCCATGAGAAACTTCCCCCGCCGTAAAACCCGAAAAATCGGCGCAAACATCAAACTCATCGCAATTTATGCGATCTCAAGGCAAATGTTGCCGAAAATCCTCAAACTTCCAATCGCCCTGAAGAAAGATTCCCCGTAACCGTCGCGTCTGCGACTGATCGCACCGCAGGAATTCTCAGGAATCACCCATGAATCCGCTGGCTGACACACTGATGTGCCCCAGCTCTGGCCACTCTATCGGACCGGAAGCCAATCTTCGTGAGGCTGCCTGCCTGCTGCTGCAGCACGGGCACTCCAGCCTGTTCGTCACCGACCTTCACGGCAGACTTCTCGGACGCGTCACCGAAGACGAACTGCTGCAGGCACTGTTTGCCGGCACCTCAGACCTGACTCCCGCCGCCAGCCTCGCCCAGCCAGTCACCACACTGCTCCGCAACACCGACACTGCCGCCTCCGCTCGCTCACTCCTGCGCGAATCACTGACGGACTGTCTGCCCGTTGTGGATCACATTCAGACACTTCTCGGTGTCATCGATCGATCAGCACTCACAAAGGTCAGCCACACCCGCAGCTCATTGTCGACAGCATCAGCATGCTCGACCGATTCAAGCGAAGATTTTTCCTCGACACCGACTTCTGACTGGGTCCCGGAAACATCTTTCGACGATCTGCATTCGTGGTCAGAAGCCCCGCCGGTCCGCCGGACACGCCGCCGACGACCACGCCCGCAACTCCGACTGTTCAACCCCGACGAACCTCGACCCATCTTCATTCGAGGTGCTCAGGCACTCAGTATGCTCCGCAGCGCCGACGATTCCCTGTAATACAACATCACCATGAAACGTCTGCTGCTGCTGGTCCTCGGTATCGCTGTCTCTGCCGGTTCGCTGTGGTACGCGATGCGTGACACCAATAAGAACCTCGTGCTGCAGGCCTTCAGGACCGCGCATTATGGGTCACTTCCGCCCATCCTGCTGCTGCTGCTGGCCTTTTACTGGCTGAAATCCATTCGCTTTGCACAGCTGCTGGCACCGGCCGCGCCACTGACCGCCAGGCAACTTTTCCCGCCCGTCATGATCGGCTTCGCCGCCAACAATATTCTGCCGGCACATCTCGGAGAATTTGTGCGAGTCTTCGTGGTGAACAGACAGCACAAAATACCCGCCGGCACCGTCCTCTCCTCCATCGTCCTCGAACGAATCTTCGATATCTTCTCAATCCTCGCCCTGTTCGGGCTGGGTGTCCTGTTCGCACCAGCCATGCCGGAAAACTACCAGCGCGGAGCCCTGCTGGCTGCGGCCGCAGCCGCCGGTGTCGCGGTCGTGATGATCGTCTACATGGTCTGGACCGACTGGTTCGTCAAAACCACCGCCCAGGTTTTTCGGCTGCTGCCAGTGATCCCGGAATCGTTCACCGGAAAAATCCTGACTCTGCTCCGACAGGGCGCGATCGGACTGCACTCCCTCAAAAGTGCCCCCGCCATCCTCGCCATCGCCATCAATTCCCTCCTCCAGTGGCTCATCAACGGCTACTCCGCCTGCCTCGCACTCGAAGCTTTCGACATCGACGTCACACTCAGCACCGGACTGATCCTGACCGGCATCACGGCACTTGGAGTCATGATACCGGCGGCCCCGGGATACTTCGGAGTCATTCAGGTCTGCTTTCAGATTGCCCTTCAGGTTCAGCAGATCAAACCCGACCCATCCCTCGTACTCGCCGCTTCCCTGTACTCCCAGATCGTCGGCTACATCGCCGTCACCGGAACAGGAGTCTGGTGCCTGAACCGCGCCCAGCTGAGCCTGAAAGATCTGCAGGAAGCCGTCGACAGCAAAACCTGATCGCACCACCACCGCCCCTCGTGCCCCCGCTCGCACTCGTGCTCGCTGCCACGCTGCGCAGACCGCAAATCAATCACGTTTAGCTCACGCGAAGCCGCGAAGACGCGAAGGAAAAACACCCCACACTGACAACTGA
>VFQT010000504.1_pt1 | contig 56305 bp, 48 predicted proteins | sample 3512381 | NCBI WGS metagenome assembly VFQT01 (sample SAMN10412376, study PRJNA504923) | tailings metagenome | isolation source: Relicate 2 Philex TSF3 active mining site | place: Philippines: Tuba, Benguet | collected 2017-08-29
TGGGCCTGATCAAGGGCGCCATCTGGGCCAACACCACGCGGGAGGGGGTCATGTTTAACGTCACCTTCGAGCGGAGCTACAAGGACGGCGAGGAGTGGAAGACCACGAACTCGTTCGGCCGCGATGACCTGCTGAAGCTGGCCAAGCTCGCCGATGAAGCCCACTCGTGGATCACCCGGCAGCCTCCGCCACGCGCCCCCCAAGGACCGCTGAACCGAGGCACCCTGCCGAAGGCTGGTCCGGTAACTCCCGCTCGTTCCGTGTCCTGAATCGCTCCCCCCGGGCGCTTCCGGCCGAGGAAGCGCACAGATTTTCGGCGACCGGCATAACTCCCGGCACGGACCCGCGAAGGGTCCGCCAGGAGCATGACCATGAACCGAAATTCCGCCGCCCGTGCCCGCGATGACCGTCAGTTGGACTTCTTCGGCTTTACGGCGGTGGTCCTGCCTGCGGATCGCGGGCCGCCCCTCAGGCCAGCACAGCCGCTGCGCTCGGCCTCCGCTCCAGTCCTGCCGGTCGTCGAGTGGCCGGAGATCCGCTTGGAGCCGGAACCCGAGCGACCACCGGCACAGGCAGTTTCCTCGCCCAGCCGCTTTGCCATCGCTGACACCGACCGACTCGGTGAAGGGTCTATGCGTCAAAAATGCGAAGTAAACCTCACCGCCATCGCGCTGCTTCAACGTTTGGAAGCGGAATGCCGCACCGCAACCGAACTCGAACAGCGCACGCTTGTTCGCTATGTTGGATGGGGCGGCCTGCCGCAAGTCTTCGACCACCACAACGGCGAGTGGCGTGCTCAGAGGGAACGGCTCGAAACCCTGCTCAGTCCCGAGGAATTGGCTTCCGCCCGCGCCACCACGCTCAACGCGCATTACACCGCTGCAACTATCATCCGCGCAATGTATGCCGGGCTGGAACGATTCGGGTTCACCGGTGGGCGCATCCTCGAACCCGCCTGCGGACTGGGCCACTTCCTCGGCCTGATGCCCGAAGGACTCCGTTCCCGCTCCACCTTCACGGGCATCGAGATTGATTCACTGACGGTCCGTTTGGCCAAGGCGCTCTATCCGGAGGTCGACCTGCGCCATTCCCCCTTTGAGGCGGCAAAGCTGGCGGATGATTCCTTCGACATGGCGATTTCCAATGTCCCGTTCGGCGACTACCGGCCCTTCGACCGGCGATTCCCGCGATTCCTGATTCACGACTACTTCTTCGCCGCCTCCCTCGCGCGCGTTCGTCCCGGCGGCTTGGTCGCCTTCGTCACCTCGCGTGGCACGCTCGACAAACAAGACGGCCAGTTGCGCGAGTTTGTCGCGGGTCAGGCGGATCTGCTCGGTGCCATCCGGCTCCCGAACGACGCGTTCAAGCGCAATGCGAACACCGAGGTCACCACCGACATCGTGTTCCTGCGGAAGCGGCTGCCGGGGGAGACTCCTGCCGGTCCCGATTGGACCGGCCTCGGCGAAACGACCAACTCCGTCGGCGAAACCATTCCCCTCAACGAATACTTCGTGGCCCGCCCCGAGATGATGCTCGGCGAAATGCGCCTGGCCGGTCGCATGTATCGCCAGAGCGAACCGACGTTGGTCGGCAATGGGCGTGACCTGGCGGAACAGCTTCAAGCGGCCCTCCAACGTCTTCCGGCTGGCATCTATCAGCCGACCGCTATTTCGACCTCGATCCCCGGTGCCAGCCTTCCGGTGCCTTCTCCCGACGGGGTTAAGCCCCATGCCTTCACCCTCTCCAATGGCCAACTGGCCCGACGGCAGGGGGACACACTCGTCCTGCTTTCCGACCTCAGCGAAACCGCCGCCCAGCGCCTGCGAGGGCTGATCCGAGTCCGCGATGCCCTTCGCCACTGTCTCCAGACCCAGTGGCAGGATCATCCCGAGGAAGACCAACAACGCGCCCGCATCGCGCTGAACCAGGTTTACGACACCTTTGTCCGGAAGTTCGGTCCGCTCTCCGAGCGCCGAAATGTCGCCGCCTTCCGGGGCGACCCGGATCTGCCGCTGCTGCTGTCGGTCGAACATTTCGACCGCGAAGCCGGCACGGCGGCCAAGGCCGCCATCTTCCGGGAACGGACCATCGCCGCCCGGTCTGCCCCTCAACGGGTGGACGATGCCCGGTCCGCGTTGCTGGTGACGCTGGCGGAACGCGGGCGGGTGGACTTGGAACTCCTGCGCAGCCTGCTCCGTCTGTCCGAGGCCGAGGTGTTGGTGCAACTGAAGGGTCTGATCTTCTTCAACCCCGAAAACCAACGCTGGGAAACCGACGATGATTACCTCTCCGGCAACGTGCGCGAAAAGCTGTGGGCCGCCGAAGCCGCCGTCCGGACCGACCACCGCTTCCAAGCCAATGTCGAGGCGCTGCGACAAGTGCAGCCTGAAGACCTCACGCCCGCCGACATCGACGCCCGGCTCGGCAGTTCGTGGCTGCCCTGCGAGGACATTCAGGCGTTCGCGGAACACTTGCTCGGTGAACGCGGCGTGGACGTGAAACATGCCGACCTCATCGGTTCCTGGTCCGTGAAGGGCGCGTGGAATGTCCGCATCGCGGTCGCCAACACCACCGAGTGGGGCACCGACAGGCGCTCCGCCCTGGACCTGCTCGAAGACGCCCTCAACCTGCGCACGCCGACGGTGTATGACCCGGACCCCGTGGCCGACAAGGCCGTGGTCAACGGCCCTGCCACCGAGGCGGCCCGAGACAAGCAGCAGAAGCTCAAGGAACGCTTCCAGTCCTGGCTCTGGGAGGATGACTCCCGGCGCGAGCGTCTCTGCCGGCTCTACAACGACCGCTTCAACGGACTGCGGCTGCGCACGTTCAACGGGGATCACCTGCAACTGCCCGGTGCGAGTCACGCCATCGTCCTGCGGGCGCACCAGAAGGCCGCCATCTGGCGCATCCTCCAGACTTCCAACACGCTGCTCGCGCACGTCGTGGGGGCCGGGAAGACCTACACGATGGTCGCCGCTGCGATGGAGCTGAAGCGGCTCGGCCTCGCCCGCAAACCGCTGTTCGTTGTCCCCAACCACATGCTGGAGCAGTTCGCCTCGGAACTGCTCACGCTGTATCCGGCGGCAAACATCCTAGTCGCCACCAAGGAGGACTTTGAAAAGCAGCGCCGCCAAACGCTCATGAGCCGCGTCGCCACGGGCAATTGGGACTCCGTCATCGTCACGCACTCGGGGTTAGAGAAGATCCCGCTTTCCACAGCCACCCAGGAAGCCTTCTTCACGGAACAAATTGCCGCCTTGGAAAACGCCATCACCGAACAGCAACGCGAGGACAAAGGCTCCCGCTTGGTGAAGGAATTGGAGAAAGCCAAGAAGCGGCTCGAAACCAAGCTCAAGGAATTGCTGGCCGAAGGTCGCAAGGACGAGGGGCTCACCTTTGAGGAACTCGGCGTGGACCGCCTGTTCGTGGACGAGGCGCATCACTTCAAGAATCTGTTCTACGTCTCGAAAATGACCCGTATCGCGGGCCTGCCACAGACCGCCTCGCAGCGCGCCTTGGACATGTTCCTCAAGGTTCGGCACGTCCAACGCACCCCGGGCGGCGGTGTGGTCTTCGCCACCGGCACTCCCATCGCCAACAGCGTGGCCGAGATGTTCACCATGCAGCGGTATCTCCAGCTCACCGCCTTGCAGGAGTTGAAGGTCGATCATTTCGACGCATGGGCAGGCACCTTCGGGGAACCCGTCACCGCGATGGAATTGTCGCCCGACGGTGCGGGCTACCGGCTCAATACCCGGTTTGCCCGCTTTATCAACGTGCCGGAACTCATGGCTCAGTTTCGGCAGGTGGCCGACATCCAGACCGCCTCGATGCTGAAATTGCCCGTCCCGGAACTTCGCGGCGGCAAGCCCATCATCATCAGCGCGGTGTGTTCGCCCGAATTGAAAGAAATTGTGCAAAGCCTCGTGGCCCGTGCAGACCGGCTTCGTTCCGGCCAGGTGGATCCGCGCACCGACAACATGCTGCTGGTGACGACGGACGGACGGAAAGCCGCCCTCGACCTGCGGCTTTACGATCCCAGTTTGCCGGACCTGCCCGGTAGCAAAACCAACCGGGCGGTGGCCGAGGTGGAACGAATCTGGCGCGAGACTGCCGTCCAACGCTCCGCTCAACTGGTTTTCTGCGACCTCTCCACACCTGGACGCGGATTCAGCGTTTACTCGGACATGCGGGACAAGCTCGCGGCGCGAGGCGTTCCCGAGGCGGAGATGGCCTTCATTCAGGACTACGACAGCGACGCCTCGAAGGCGGCCCTCTTCAAGGACGTGCGCAGCGGACGGGTCCGCATCCTGTTCGGGAGCACGGCGAAAATGGGTTCGGGAACGAACGTGCAGGCCAAGTTGATTGCGCTTCATCATTTGGATGCCCCTTGGCGCCCGGCCGATGTCGAACAACGCGAAGGCCGCATCCTCCGGCAGGGCAACACCAACCCCGAGGTCCAAATCTACCGTTACGTCACCGCTGAGAGCTTTGACGCCTACATGTGGCAATGCCTGGAGACCAAGGCGAAGTTCATCGCCCAGGTCATGACGGGCGACAGCTCGTTGCGGCGCTTGGAGGACGTGGACGGGGCGGCTCTGACCTACGCCGAGGTGAAAGCCATCGCCTCGGGAAATCCCCTGGTCATCGAGAAGGCGAACGTGGATGCGGAGCTGGCGCGCCTCACGCGCCTGCGTTCCCAACACGTCGAGGCCAACTACCGGCTGCGCTCGCAGGTGCGCCACCTTACGGACGAACTTCCCCGCTTGGAACGAAGGCTCGAAGCATTGAAGCAGGATCTTGCCCGCCGGGTGGACACACGCGGGGATCAATTCAGCATCCAGCTTGGCAATCAGTCGCTCACGGACCGGGGCATCGCCGGGGAACTGTTGAACCGGCTCGGAGAACGCTCCCGTGGCCTGGTGGCGGATAAACTGGTTGGCCGTTTCGCCGGTTTCGACCTCCTGATTTCCCCCATGCTGGACAACGAGATTCAGTTGGTCCTGCGCGGTGCGGCGCAACATTCCGTCCGGCTTCAGGCCACGGCGCACGGCACGACCCGCGCCGTCGAGCATGTCGTCAATCATCTCGATGAAACCGCCGGGCAGGCCGGGGAATTTCTCGCCCAATCCCGGAAGCGTCTCGCCGACCTGCACGCCCAAGTGGACCAGCCGTTCGAGTATGGGATTCGCCTCGCAGAATTGGCGCAGCGACAGCAGGAGCTGGTCGCCAAGCTGGATTTGAACCGCAACTCGGCTGCAGCCGCTGACGCCGCCGAAGCAACGGTTGTGGAAGCCAATCCTTGATTAACGGCCGGTCAATGCGACCTGCAAACATTCGCGCCATTGTTCCTCGAACTCGCCCAGAGCCAACCGGTCATGGGTGGAGGGGAGCCGGAAGGTTTGGCGACCCACGGTCGCGCAGAGTTCTGTCTCGGCCTCCATCACCACGGACAACGCTGCCCGGACGATCAATCCGAGGGGCACCTTGGCCCGGGCGGCTTGCTGCAACCGGAGCAGGAACGCATTCAGTTCCGCGTCCTCGCTCCGGGTGAGCACAAAACGTTTCGTGATGGTGGCCTCTGGAGTGGTCTCCGTTCGGGGCCGAGTCGGGACGAGTCCGATGCCTGACGGCGCGGGAGGTTTTTGCCGCGCTCCGCTGGTCACATCCCGCACAAGATCGGCCGAAATCGGGTCGTAGGGGCGTTCCTCAATGCGTTTCTTAGGCATGGGTCACCTCTTCGGTCAGCGGGATAGGCGGAGACTGGCGCATTGCCGCAAGACGGTCCTCAAACTCCTTCGCCAGCGTTCGATATTCATCGGCCACCGGATGGTCTCCCTGATACTGGAGGATGGTCTGTCCCATCTTCTGCGCCTCCTGCACCACGACACTGCGGCTGATTTCGGCGCTGAACTTCAACGTGTGACCAGCGGCATCGACACAGGTCCGTTCGACGTACGCGACGAGTTCCCGCGCCAGCCGGGTCTTCGGACGCGGCACCGCGCAAACGATGACCCCCAGCAAGGCAAGGCGTTCATTGGCGTGACGTTGGGCGGCGACAATATCGGACAGCGCCTCGGCCAAGGCGCTGACCGCCAGATGATCGGGCATGGCACTCAGCACAGCGAAGTCCGCCGCTTTCAGCGCCGGTATGGTCGTCTTGGTCTTTTGCGGCGGTGTGTCTAGGAACACGTAATCGTATTTCCCGCGCAACCGGTTGATCGGCTCAATGAGTAGGTCCTGGTGGATAAGCCACGGGTTCAGTGCTAGGAAGGTGTCCAATTCGGCCAACTTCCGTGAACTTGGCACAAGATGAATGTTCGGCGGCAACGCCACCTCGCCTTCCTCGTTGGTGATGATGGTGTCCTCGGCGTTCTCCGCGCCGGTGAGCAACTCGAAGCTGCTGTTCCAGCCATCGGTGGGTGCCCGCAATGCCTTGGTCGCGCCCGAGGTCATGTCGAGGTCGATGATAAGCGAGCGGCGCCCGCGCTCGGCCAATGCTCCGGCAAGTTGGATGGTGTTGGTGGTTTTGCCGACGCCGCCTTTCTGGTTTCCCACGGCGATGACGACGGTGTTTCTGATTTTCTCTGACATTCTCCTCCTGTTCAAACGTGTTAGATTTGGCCAAAGGGCCAACCGGCGCGGACCGCGCCTTCGGGCCAAGGGGCCATTATGGGTTATCCCACATTCCATAGCGGCACGCCATAGACCCACGGTTTCGTTTTGAAACCGGTGCAGCAGGGTTCCGTGGGCCAAACGGCCGCTTGGCCAATGGGCGAATAAGTGGGCGGCCGGCCAACGGGCGCGCTGGCCGCTTGGCCAACGGGACGGCCCGAAATACAGATCACCCCTTGCGCGAACCGCGCGAAGTGCGGGATGCATCAGACTCAGGAGCATTCCCATGACGACCGGCTACAAGACACTCACCCCCATTCAACTCGGCAACCTGCTACATGCGTTGGCCACCCGGCAGTTGCCGTGGGTCGCCGCCCGGGTGTGGCTGGCCTGTGTTGAGCTGGTCGCCATCCGGGAGGCCGCCAAACGGGTGCGCCGACTCCGCCGCGACCGACGCGTGGTCCAATGCGACTTTCAACGAGCCGAACTGGAGGCAATGACGGGCCTCAACGGCCGGTCGGTCACACGGGCATTGGGCAGCCTCCAGCGGATGGGACTGGTCGTATTCAAGGCGACGGTTGTCACGCTGTCCGCAGTTCCGATGCTGGAGGCGGGTGAAACGATTCGAGATCTCGCCGGTGGTCGCAGCGCCCTCCGTCCCATTCCCGTCCCCCGCACGGTGCTTCGCTTCCTTGCGGCCCAAGAGGCGGCGGCGCTGGGCCGGGTCATGTTGGGCTACGTCTGCCGTGGGCTATCCATCGACCGGGTGGGTGGCGCTCTTCGCGAGGCGGGCACGGTGAAGGCCAGTTGGCTGGCCGAGACTTTGGGCCTGAGCCTGAGGTCGATTCGCTACGCCCAAGCGGAACTCCGCTCAGTGGGCTGGATCGGAAAGGACGTCGGTTCAAAGCAGTGGAAGCTCAACCGCCACGGAGCCTGGTTCCGGATCAACCTCGGTTGGAAGCCAGGCGTATCCGCGAAGCAAGGGGATGCCTTCCGTGCCGTGAATGGCGCGCCCGTTGCACGCCCCACACCGGATTTCCGCACCTCCGTTGCACCCCTTAAAGAAAACCGGAAAACTCCTTCGGAATCTAAAAACCAGAAACCTCACCCTGGTGTTTTCAAAACGACAATTCGCTCGCTCCCAGCTCCAAGCCTCCGAAATATCCTGCGAGCCGATCTGCATGCCCCCGAGCGGCTCCGGCAGCTCCAACGGCAGGCGGTCGCCCGTGGCTGGGTAAGCGACTGCCAGGCCGATGCCCTGAATTTCTTTGCTGCCGCCGTGCGCGCCCGTTCCACGTCCGCTCGGGACCCCATCCGGGTTTTCGTGGGGCTGGTTCGTGGCCGGCTTTGGGGACACTTGACCCAGACGCAAGAGGACGAAGCGCGACGGATGCTACGTCCCGTCTGCGGGAGCAACCCCGCAGATCCGGGCCGCACCGCGACCGAACCGGCCTCGGTTGCCCGGACTGTAGCGGCCATCCTGGACCACTTGGTTGGGGAAAAAACGGCTTTTGTGCGTAACCCTGATTTACCCATTCAGAAACCCGCTCTGACTCCCTACCAGACGAGGTTGAGGGGGATAAGCTGAAGGCCGACAAATTGAACAATTTATGAGCCATCATCCTTCCTCTCCTGAACGGTCTGAAATCATCCCGAGCGCGGTTCTCGGAGCGAACCAAATCAACGAGCTGGGCGACGCGGTCTTTCAAGTCTTCGAATACTGCGCTTCGGACCCGGTTTTCCCCAACCTCGTCCAAATTGCCGACGAAACGGGCGTGCCGGTCGGCCAAGTCATCGCGGCGTCTGTCGCCGGAACCATACTGAAGCACTACCATGTTTCCCGCCGGGACGATCCCATCGCGTTTGGCGCCTGAACCCTATGATTCCTCGAGGATTCCAAAGTCATGACCTTGGTGGTGGGCACGTCTTCCTGACGGGGCATCTGCCGAGGGAATTATTGGCGTCGATTTCGTTCGGTGAACTGTGGGACCTGCATCCGCCGGAATTCCCGGAGATCCACATGCACGGCCACCGCGTGAAGATTCCACGTTGGCAGCAGGCTTATGGCGTGGCCTACCGTTTCAGCGGCAAGGTCAGTGAGGCTCTGCCGGTTCCCGCCTGCCTTGAACCCATCCGGGACTGGTGTCGGGCGACGATTGATCCGGCACTCAATGGGCTGCTCCTAAACTGGTATGACGGCCAACTGGGACACTACATCGGTCGCCACCGGGACAGCACCCACGACCTCCTGCCGGACTCCGGTATCGTCACCGTTTCGCTGGGTGAAGAACGCGTATTCCGGCTCCGGCCATGGCCCCACCGGTTAGAAACGAAGCCGGTCGATTTCCGCACCGCCGACGGTAGCGTCTTCATCGTACCTTGGGCGACGAATCGGACGTTTACCCACGAGGTGACGGCCTCGAAAGGGCTCACGGGCCGACGTATCTCGGTCACGCTTCGGGCCTTTGGCGCATTTTTGGCGGCGAATCCGAATTAACCCCGCTTTACCGCCCCAGAACCCCGGGCGGGTTTGAGCCGCGCAGGATAGATTCATCCGCACTGAATATTCCTATGAGCGACAAATCAAAGATTGAGTGGACGGATGCGACGTGGAACCCGGTGCGGGGCTGCACCAAAATCAGTCCCGGCTGTACCCACTGCTACGCCGAAACGTTTGCTGAACGGTTCCGGGGCGTGCCGGGGAGTCCGTTTGAACAGGGCTTCGATCTCCGACTGGTTCCCGAGAAACTCGGCGAACCATTCCGATTCGCCCAGCCCAAGCGTATCTTCGTAAACTCGATGAGCGATCTGTTCCACGCCGGAGTTTCCGACGAATACATCGACCGCGTGGCGTGCGTCATGGCGGCCAGCCCGTGGCACACTTACCAGGTCCTCACCAAACGTTCTGAGCGCCTGCGGGAATTACTCCTCGGACGACTCCGGTTTGCAGCGGAACTCGCACATATCTGGTGGGGCGTCAGCGTCGAGGACCAGCGTTTTGGCCTGCCGCGTGTGGACCACCTCCGAGAATCGGGCGCGGCGATGAAGTTCCTTTCGGTCGAACCATTGCTCGAAGACCTCGGGACCGTTGCGTTCGCGGGTCTGGACTGGGTGATTGTGGGCGGTGAGAGCGGCCCAGGTGCGCGCCCGATGCCAGCCGAATGGGTTCGCCCCATTCGTGATCATTGCGTAGATCGAGGTGTGCCGTTCTTTTTCAAGCAGTGGGGTGGAGTCCGTAAACACACCACCGGTCGGGTGCTCGATGGGATGACTTGGGATCAGTTTCCCGTGCGCCCCGCCATCCCTATTCCGCCACTGACTCACCGCCGGGAATTAGCCATGCGATTTTCACTTCAACCCGCGTAGAACATGAGCACACCAATCAGCGACCTCGGCGACCTGATCTGCCAGCACCTGGCTTTCTGTTACGCTTCCGGCGCAAAACGGGAGCTGGTCAAGATGTCCAAAGAGATGGGCGCCACGTTTGAACAAATCGTGGCTGCTTCCCTCGCGCAACACATCGCCGAGAGGTTTGAAGTTATTCCCAAGGCGGAAGGCAACCCTCACTTTGAGGCTCGCATCCTGGTCGAATGATTCCTCCGGCAGTTTGTCTCCCTGGGAACGCTGACAGGGTGCTTGAATCGGCTCGCTCCGATGCCCCTGGGCGGAACCGGTATGCAGCACGTCTCTAGCCCGAGTTTCAGCCCGACATCGTGATGCCTGATCTCAAACCAAACGTAAATAGCGACGTCCAGCCCGTGCGTCTCAGTGAGCTGCCGAACCTCATCGACGAGTTTTTCGGGCTGGGTTACCGGGAGAATCGTCTTGGCTTCGGCGGGTTGTGGGCGGGTTCGGATATTGCCAGGTTGGGATTGGATCGGTCCGTGGACCGGGAAACGTTCGGGAACATCTTCAGTTTCCGCAGCCCGGCGGGCGACCAACTTCCGCCCCGGGAATGGCGCGAGACAGACCCGGTCATCGCTCAACGCATCAACTTCACGGGCAATCCGCTCGTATCAACCCTCTGGGGCCTGGGCGGGCGCAAAGAGTGCCTGGCCCTGATGGACACGCGCCACCAGGCGATGGAACAGTCAATGAAGCTCCTTCAGCGTGTCGCCGTCCTCGAATCGGAATCGAAGCACCCGCTCCTCCGCCGGGGGTGTCTCTATGCGGCCTTCCTTTCCGGAGCTGCCCCGGACCAGACACCACGTCTGGAAACAAACATCCTGATTGCCTAACAATATCGGCTGCCCAACGGCAAGGATGTGCATTTCCCGCTCGTCCTGGCACCGGGTGCCGTGAGCGAACTGATCACTCGTTCGGAATGGCGCAGACTCAGCGGTGCCGTCGGAACCTTTGGCCTGACAGAGCGCACCCATGTCCCTGAGAATCTTTTCACACCTCCATCCATGCGGGATCTGCGGCCGACGGAGCAACCACTACCCGGAAGCGTTTCCGACCGCCGCCTTGCGGGTCCCGAGTTGATTGTGGCCTGGCGGAATCAAGCCGCCGCCAAGGGCTTCGGGCGGGAACAGGTGGAGGCGATGTTCGCCGCCGGTCAACTTCTGGGTAAAGTAGTCCGCTGGGAACGAAACAATCTGGGACCCGAGGGATTCGAAGCTGCCTACCACGCCGTGGCTCGGACGGGTTCCCGGCTTTCGACTGCCACTGCGGAGAAGGACCACAGCCTTGGACCTTCACTCTGATTAACGGCATCGCAACGAGGGCTATCAGGCCGATGACGGGACGCTCAAGCCATTGGGGTGAAGCAAACGGTCTAAAAGTTCGGATGGGTGGGCAGACGGCGCTCCACGCGAGTGCTGCAGGAGCAAACCGATGAAACTGCTGGCGGTGACGCCCCTCGGGCGGAACCGCGAAACTTCACGCCTTTGGATTGAGACTCAACGACTCGAAGCGTTGGGATTCCCTCCCGGAATGCCGTTCTCGGTCGAAGTGAAGGCCGGGGAGCTTCTGCTCAAGCCGGCCATTCTTGCTGAAAATCACGTTTCCAGCCGGAAAATCGCCGGGGGACGACGCCCGATCATCGACATCGCCAATCAAACCGTCCTCCAGAGACTCGCGGAATATCCCGAACTCAAGATCACAGGCTGGTTCGAGCGCCTCCAAATCAGTCCTACCCGCCGGGCGGCAGCCATCCTGCGAAGCCGTCGCCTGATGCCCCCGTTCCGGGTACTGGAAGTGTTTGCGGGCGGTGGGACCATGACCGCCGCCCTGACCGGCAACAATCACTTCGTCGTCCAAGCTGGCATCGAGATTGAACCGCGATTCGCCGACGTCTGGCAGGCGGCTCATCCGGAAGCGGCGTTGATTCAGGCCGACATTCGGGCAGTGGAGGTTTCGGACTTGCCGCCATTCGACATCTTGATTGGCGGAATTCCCTGCACCAGCCACTCGAACCTCGGCCGGGCCAAAAAGGGTCTCGCGGGCAAACCCGAGCTGGGCGACACAGGCGACCTGTTCATCCCAGTGTTGTCGATGGTGCGCGATCGAATGCCTGCGGCCATCGTGTTTGAAAACGTGCCGGCCTTCGGCACCAGTCTCGCCGGGCAGTTGATCGTCACCCATCTCGAACGCCTCGGCTACCACGTCTTCACCACCCTCCTGAAGCCCAACGAAGAATGGAACGAAATCGAGGACCGCAAACGTTGGCTCCTGGTTGCCACTTTGGATCGTCCCTTCAGTCTCCGTGTCCCGGGCATTCCCAACACCACGCCAGTGTCCACTTTCCTCGATTCGCCGGACCCGATTCGCGACGGCGCTGACGCCCGGCGCATTGAGCGTACCATTGAAGGATTACGCGCCCACCAGGCTCGACATGCCGCACTTGGGCACGGCTTTGGCTTTACTGTGCTGGTCGGGTCCGAGACGCGGCTTCCCGTCATCCCCAAGAGCTATCACAAGATCAACACCGGCCCTTTCGTGCAGACTGATCACGGTCTGCGCCTCCTACGCTTGCCAGAACTGGAGCGAATTCGCGGACATCAAACTGGCGAGTGCGACTTTGCCACGGGCGTCGAAATGCTGGGGCAAGGCGTGCTCACCCGAGTTTTTCGCGCGATACTTCGGCATGTGAGAGATCTGGCGGCTCATTGACGGGCACTACGCTATGCTCGCTCAAGTTGGGACGAGATTGCGAGAACGCGAGACGACGGTGAGGGATTTCGACCCGCGTGTAAGAGCCACGTACAGGCCTTGTGCAGAGAGATGGTCAGGCTCCCAAAGTAGCACCGCATGATCAAACTCAAGGCCCTTCAAAAGCAGGGGAGTCCCTATGGTCTTACGTTTGGTGGGGCGACCGCGGTGTCGAGCCCTCGCTCGTGCTGCCGCCACCATGTCTGGTAGCTCAGCGAAATTGGCTCCGTTGCAGTGACGAATTGCCTCCCGAAGCTGAGAAACGCATTCGCGCCGATACAGCCACCAGCCGGTCTGGCGGAAGAGGATACCCTCGATCCAAGCGAGTGCTTTTGCAGGTGTTGGTTCCTTGGCGAGCGCCGAGAGCTGGGCAGCGAATTCTCGGTTCTTCCGGAAACGAGAAGTTCCGCGACCTGACTTGATCGCCTCGACTATAGGTCCCAGTTCCGTTCCGATTCCCGTCATTCGTTCGGCCAAGAACTCAACGAGCTCGGCGCAGGCGGTGGGGCCATCGGCTTTAGCGAGTCGCTGACAAAGCTTCGGCAAATCGGGATCATCAAATCGCTCTACTACAGGCCATCGGCCGCCGAGCCAGCGGGCCAATGCCTGGCAGTTCCTCGGCCATTGGAGAATCGCCGCCACAGATTCGTCAGCGGCTCCCACATGTCGGCAAGTGCTGGCCCAAATCTGAGCCGCTGTGACCTTGTCATGGTGAGACACCCACGTCACCGGCGCCTCCTTCGCGATCGTAACTTGCCCAGTCGCCTCAAGTTCATTGCGAGCGGATGCGAGCCATTCGCCGAGCTCAGCATTCTGCCCTTTTCGACGCCACCGCCATGGTTCGGTGAGCGCGTCGTGCAGAACCTCGAAGTCACTCTTGATAGTTTCCCAAGGAACGATGGGATCGTCGCGGAAGCCAAAGATCGTCTGAAGTGGGTCGCCGACGCCTCGGCATGGCACGCATTTTGCAAGGGCTTGCACCAGCGCATGCTGGTTGAGTGTGCAGTCTTGATACTCGTCGACGAGTACGCCGTTGTAGCTTTCGCTGACGACTCGCCTACCGAGGGCAGTGCGGCAGATCTTCTCGGCGCCCGAGTACGCCGCAACCCAGTCTGGATCGGTCTCAGCATTAGGCCGAAAGCCCGAGATCGCAGGGTACGCTGCACCGTAGCGGAGGCACCACCCTGCAATGGTGTCGAGATGGAACTTATCGTGTGGCACGCGCATATCGGCGAGCCGCTTCTTGATTGCAGCCACTCCGGCGTGCGTGTGGGTTAAAACGAGCTGACGGCCCAAACGCTGGTCGGCGACGAGCTGCCCGAGCAGCTCGGTTTTCCCGCACCCTGCAGCGGCGACGGCAAACGCACGTTGCGAGCCGAGCATGGCCTCGAGCGCCGCGTTAGCCATGCGCGAAACTCCGCAGTTCGCCAATCACTTTGTGGGTCGGAGTCGTGGAGATCGCGTCCCAGTGCTCCGCGACTAAGTTACCCAGAAATGCCCCCTGCTCACGGGACTTGAACCAAGCTTGATTCTTCTTCTTTGCTACGCCGCCGAACGCCGTGCGGAACGCGGGTTCTCCTGCCACGCCAATCCACGAGGCAGGATCCCCTTCCTTCAGAGCCGACCGCGCGATTTTAAGCTGGTCGGCGAGTGCATCACGGACGCCACGACCGCCACGTTCGTCAGCGAATGCGGCCAGGCGCATTATCGCATCTACGGGGAGGTCAGCCGCGAGGCGCTGTTCGGTGCAGAATCCATCTGGCCATGCCAAGATAACCGCTCCCGCTGCCTTACTGGTCTTTGCAGTCGCGTCCGAGTCGACGAGCAAAGCAACTTCGTAGCCGAGTGTCGCAAGGTGGCCTGCCAAAGCGGCCGGCTGCGTACCGCCTTCACCGTCCACCACAGCGACTCCCCGATAGCCGAAACTAATACCAGTCTCCGAGGTCCATGCCTCGTCAAGCGCGTGGCAGAGCCCCGTCTCCGTCGCCCCCTCAGCGACGATGACCTTCCGCGCCAACAACGCCTCGGGCGTTCGGGCGAGAACGTAGGCGACAGCGTCGGTTAGGCTTCGCACGGTGACCGTGCCATCGGGTGCGCGCCGGGTGACGGAAACCTCTGCGGGCTCGAGTTCGGACAGCACCGTTGGCGAGTGGGTCGTGAGGATCAGCTGGCCCTTTGCGAGCCCATGGGCCTCGGGCGTCCGTCCGCGAAGAACACGCAATAGTCGTCGAATGCGGTGCGGCTCGAGCCCATGCTCGAACTCGTCGACCATCGAGAGCCCGCACTGCGCCGCCGCTTCGCACTGCATGGCGACCGTCAGAAGCCGCCGCGTGCCAAGGCCTGCTCGCCGCGCTGGCACATTTCCGTCGTGGAGCGAAAGCGCCCCAGCCGCTAGGGACAGTGCCGAGGCGTCGATGTGGGGAATAAGTGTGTTCTTGAGTGCGACACCGAGGTTCTTACCCAGCGCTTCGACTTTCTGCGCGGCCGTCGAGAGCTTTTCGAGGCCGTCGGTCTTCAGGCCCGAACGCGCCTGACGTGTCGCGTCCGCAAGAACCGCACCGACGGCATCTCCGCTGTCGGTGAGGCGCGTGAGTATCGAGCCCCGGCTCCAGGCGAGGTGCTGGTCGACGTATCCGCCAACGCGAAGCATGCCGAGCGCCTCGCGATCGCGCGCAATGAACAGATGCCTTTCGCCCTCGGCGTCGAGCACGCTCCACACCGGTTCGAGGCTGGCGTCGACGCGCAGCTCGACGACGAGAGCATGGACCTCTCCCACGTCCCCACACGCCCGAACGGCCTCACCTTTGTCCTTGTCGAAGCCGTGCAGGAGCAGCCCAAATTTCGAATCCCGGTAGAAGCTCGGCGCGAGGTCCGTGATGGTCGCGCGGATGACGATGGTCGCGTCGGTGTGAAGGTCCCAGAAGTCAGTGTCGTCGAAGACGACGTTCCACTTCGGCGAAAGCACGCGCTCGATGGCGTCGAGGATCGTCGACTTCCCCGAGTCGCCTGGACCTACTAGCGCAGCGGTGTCAGGGATGTATCGCCAGTCCATCGACCTTACACCTCTGAACTTTTCAATCTCAAGACGACGCAATCGCATAAGCATTCCTCCTATTTCCTCGATGGCGGTTGTAATCCGAGACGCGCAATGGCATCGGTCACCATATCGTCCGCAGATAGATGCATTTGGGTCTCCTTACGCTTGCGAAGCAGGTTGTAAATCCAATCGAAAACCAATGGGCTCCGTGAACGGTTATCGAACAGGGCATCCTGGAACAGTTCGCTTTGCCGTGTGACTTCCGGTTCGCTGATGCTTTTGTCCAGAGCTTGCTTCCAAGCGGATTCAGTCGCGGATAAACCTCGTTCATCCGCGTGTATGGCGTCACGTTGAGCGAACATTTCGCGAATGGTCCACAAAACAGCGGGGGCGAGCGGAACATACACGGTGAGAATCATCTGTTGGACGGTATCTCCACGGATTAGGGCGATCATGAAAACGGAAATAACCAAAACTGCCAAAACCAGAGAAAGGCCACCCCTCACTCGGTCACGCTGCGCCAGATCCCAGCAAAAGCTCGCGCGTTGACAAACAATGCGCGCCATCCAAAGCGGTAGTGCGCCGATGGCCGGTGGATACCAATTGAGGAGGCGTTCTCGGCTGCAATTCTTTAGATGCTCTTGCCCATCTGCCATAATCTCACCGTGGTCAGGGCGCGATCCGCATCGAAGCGTCGGCCAATGCAGCTGAAACATGTCGCAGTCGAACAATTGCTGAATTATTGCGCCACGCTTTTTGAGTCGGGAAAGTGCCCTGGTGATACACAGGGCGTCGAGCAACGCGATGGTCACCGAGAAAAAAGTGAGCCAGATTTTCCAAGTCGGCTGCCAAGCCATGAGGATGGAACTTGCTAAGGCAGCGGGAACTGTGAGCGTGAACTGAATTCCCATGAGGGTTTTGGCCCTACCGTAGATTCGGCTGGCCGCCGCAAGGCGGCTGATCTGGCGCTCCTCATTCTGCGCCGCCGGAATGTTGCAACCTGTCACCACGGGAAATTGCAGTTAAAAACAATATCCCACTGGCGTCGAGCCTCCTGAATGTCTCCGCTCGCTGTTGCGGTGACTGCGCTGGATGCGTGGTTGCGGGAGTTTATGACGGACGCTAGCGCCCTTTCCCGCTGGCTGTCGGATTTCACGGCCGGAATGTTTCCGGCAATGTCGTAGGGGTCCCGCATTGCGCGGCATTCTCGTCGAGCGAGACTTCTGAGAATATCGAGCATACAATCGGAATAGCTTTTGACCCCCTTGCACGATTCTTCAGAGGCCAGAATCACTTCAATATGAAATGAGGAGAGCGGAATTCGTGGCTCTCGGCACTCCCTCCAATACTTCATCAACTGCGCGATGCCGATTAGCTTGCCACCTGCTTCACTGTTCGCACTGGAAATATAGGCGTCGTAAAGACTGGGGCAGGTTGACATCCACCAGCCACTTCCATCTGGAATTTGATAAACGGGCCATTTCTCGCGATACATTCCTTCGAACATGGCGGGGACAACGTCCACCTGACGTCCGTCCGAAAACCTGATTGCGATCGCGATGCCGTCGCGCCTGATGTCGCTGTTTGGGTAGCGTTCGAGCAGTGCATTGCGAACATTGTCGAGCGCCGTGTTGGAATTGATGAGGCTGCCGCCCCACGTAAACTCCGCCTTTCGGAAAACTGCCAAAAGGTCAGTGTCACTGAATCCCCGAATCGACGTATTGCGGGCGAAACTGCCTATTGTGCGGCAGCTGGAAATCGCGAATACCGTCTCCAAGCGGGTCTGGATGGTAGCAAGATGTTGGCGCGCCGCCTGCATTTCGCTTTCCAGCGGTTGAACGCGTCTAATAAGTTCTTGGAACGATTCACTTATTGTCATGGTTTTCCCCTTCAAATGGAGGGCATTACAAGTTCCATCCCTCCTTAACCTTGGCGAGGATCTCGTTTGCCTTGGCGAGATCCATTCCGGCTTTGGTTTTGACGGAAACTGCGACTTCAAACTGCACGTCGCAGCCTGCCAATGATTTTGTCAGAGTAGACACCTCATCGGCGAGATTCTGGAATTCGCCCGCTGAGAGCGAAACCCGAGGAGATAGTTTTCTACCGGGAGTTGGCTCCGGCTGCGGAGATGGCTGTGGTGCTGCTGCCTTAACCGAAAGTACAACCGCACCGTCCGAAGACAGTGAAACAAGCGGCCCTGTTCCCGAGACTCTGGAGATGAGGCCCCGCCCAATCGCCTCGTTCAGAGTTGCAATGAATGCGTTGGGGGGCCATGGATTGCTCTTTATTGATTTCAGTGCAGCGTAGATTTCTGCCACCGTAGTCTTAGGCTCGGGCTCGTCGCTCCAAGCCACCTTGAGAGCCCCGGGCAGGAGTTCGATGGCGTTGAGCGGGACGGGACGGCGAAACAGTTTCGCAGCGGGATCGAGTTGTACTGGGCTCGGTTGATCCTGCCACACGCTGTCGTTTCCAAATACCAACCATAGTTCACCTGATTTGACTGCCTGCACCACGGCCTTGTGGACCTCGGTGACGGGCACTTGTGGGATGGCACGCGGCTCAGGCGGATAGCCGGGCTGTGTGGCTTCCTGGAAGCAGTGGGTGCCGTCAAACCACGAACAAAGTGTAGCCAATTCGACCCCGATTGGCTCGGCTGGCCAAAGTCCCGGCAATGACTCGGGAAGGATGGCTCTGGTATTGAGACAATTGAGAGTCGACTTTGCCGGGAGCCAGGCTTCTGCCGTCTTCTCCCAATCCGCCACATCCACTCGTGACCGCCAGAACCATTGTTCAGAGCCATCGGGGCGAACGTGGCGCAGTGCCAGGACACCCCTTTGGACCGCGTCCGCTATGGTATTCGTCACAGTCTGTTGGCTCAGGAGCTTCGGCAGGTTTGGCCGCTGGGCGAACTGCTTGTAGAGTGTGCTCACCTGAACGCGGTCGTCTGTTGAAGGCCAGACTGCATAGGGTCCGCCGGGCATAATCGTTTCGGCGTCAATTTTCTCCTTGAACAGTCGCAGCTCTTTTTCCTGGAGTAACGTTGGGAACAAGGCTTGGGCACCCATTGTGAACCTCTTCACCTGCACCGCGCCCGCCTTGTCGACATGAAGCGCTAGTTCGTAAGCGTTCTTCACGGCGGTCTCCGCCGCCTGCTTCGATTCGCGTTCACGCTTGTTGACCGCTTCTTTCACATGGGACTCGTAGTCCTTGAAGTCCTTCGACTGCTTTACTTCCTGCCATGCCAGCCAATCAGCGATCTGCTGCTCCGCCTGTTGGAGTCCGCCTGTGCTGGGCGTAACGACCAACACCACGTTCTGAAACGTTCGATTGTCGGCGGGAGAAGAGTGGGTCCGGACGAAGGCCTCGGCACCCGCATGCGGCTTGGTCCCCGGTTGTCCTGCGTAGTCTGCGCCCAGCACGATTAGGCGGAACACGCCGTCATCTTCAACATCGGCGGGAGTGTTCGGCTGGTTATGGAACTTGATGCCCTCCTGGTCACAGCCCTCCTTAAGTGGACCGCACTTCTTCGCCAATTCATCGAACTTGCCCTTCGCGATACTCAGGGCCTTCTGTTTGTATGTGAAGTGAACCTGGTTGAGATTGGGCTTCGGTCCCATTCGCCAATACTTTGGCACATTTGTCGATGGCTCGGTGGCGTCCGTCTCTTCAAGATACCAAGACGTCTTCGCCCACGCGATCAGCCCGTTATTCAACACGGCAGGCAAGTCGCACGTCGGTCCTAGCAACCAGCGCAGGTCCGCCAGTTCCGCCTGTTCGCCAATCGGCTGTGAGAAGATGAATGCGGCGACACACGCCGCCTCCAGTTCGCGTCCATTGAGGGTGGCCGCGTGAGCCTTTTGTGCCTCCTGCACGCGCGGCAACTCCGTCTTGAGAGCTGTCGGCCATTGCGGGTTCTTCTCTGACTGTGAGTCTTTCGCGACTTCCGCCAGCTTTTGCAGCGCAGGACTCAAGTCCGTGCTGTCGGCCGCCGCGAGGAACACCTGCGGGCCAATCAACGGCGAGGAATCCCACTTTTCCGCCTCGCGCAGAGCGGCGGCAAACGTTTGCAGGACACCGCGGGTCCTCTGGAATTGGCTCAACTCCGTCCACTTCCCGAAGAATCGTGCCAGCAAATCGGGATGAAATGGATACGCGTCACGTAACTTTTCCTCCACATTCGGCAATTTGGCCTGAGCCGGATCAATCGCCTTCATGCGGTCCCAGAACGCCGTCACGTGAGGATGCCGGTCCGCCGGGTTCTCGGGGAACTTCTCGAACATCCGTCTCCGGAGCAGTTCCGCCAAATCGCCCTTTTCGACGGGAGATTGAACCGACGCCTGTCGATTCAACCCTTGGTTGCAGGCGTCCAAAATGCCTTTGCCGACGTCATCGTTTAGACCCGGTTCAGTTGCCAGCAAGGACACGACCAGTGATGAACGACTGGAAGCCTCGACCGCTTGCGCGAGCCGCTGGAAAAAATTCTTCAGGCGGTCGTTCCAAAAGGCACCTCGATCCTTGTTCGAGCCAGTCGGGTCGGGTGAGGCGGCGTCGTGCGCCCACATCAGAAACTCGTCCACCAGGATCAACGCACCCTTGCCACTCTTTTCAACTTCCAGGAGCAGCTTGCTCCAAAGCGTGTCGGCCGGTGGGGTGTCGTAATCCGGCTCCGTCTCATCGCGACCAATGATGTCCAGTCCTTGCTGGCCCAGGAGTTGCCACGCGATGAGGTTCCACGGCATGCGGAACGACCGCACCGTGCCATCCGGACCTTTTGCATCGGCACCCTTCCTCCAGTCCACTTTGTCGAACGACACCGCTGCAACGACCGCATTGGGTGGATTCTCAAGTTTGGCCTCCGCCAGTATGTGCTGCACCGACGTCGCCATCTTTGGCACCTTCGGACCGAGCGTTGTCAGATAGTAGAGCGCGGTGAGGGTGTGCGACTTTCCGCCGCCAAACGTCTGCGCAACGTTGAGGATTGGCTCGCCGCCATCCTCGCCCGCCAAGCGCCGCAACACGTCACGACAGAACTTCCGGAGATTCGGAGTGGCGTAAGTCGTCGCGAAGAACGCCTCGGGGTCGGTGTAGTGCTTGCCACTGCCGGGCTGGAAGATCACCCGATGCAGGTCCACGGCGAAATCCGCCATGGTAAGCGTCTTCGTGCGGATTTCGCTCCGCAAGGTGCAGACGTCTTTCCAGGGTTTCAAAACTTGTTTGGCCATAAGTTTACTTCTTCGCCTTTCGGTAGTTCACGGACGCACGGACGGATTCATCAATGGCAGGAAAGAACGGCTCATCCTTCAACACACCGGCCTCCACCACTTGCCGCCGCGTCAGCTTGAGTTGGGATGCAAGCGACTCCACTAAGCGTTTCTCCATATCGTTCCCGTCTTCCAACGCGAGCTCGCGCATGGCTTGCAGCAGGGGCGGAAACGCCCGCTCGCTTGCCAAGCCCCACTCGTCATAGAGCCGTTGCACATCCGCTGCTTGATTGCGCTGAAACAGGGCCATCAGCCGATGAAGCTTGTCAATCAACGGTGCTGGCTGGCCTGCTTTGCCTTCGCCCAGGTCATCTGGCTCCACGCGTTCCGACCAGTCCAGCAGTCGATACTCGCTGCCGCTGCTCGTGCTCTCGACTTCCTCCTCGCCCTCCTCGGTTTCGTCTTTCCGCGGGCGCCCCTTCTTGCCGGGGCCGGACTTGCCGCCTTGTTCGAGGATATTCCACACAACCTTCAATTCCGTCTCGTTTTTGCCACAGGCGTTCGCGTAGAGAATGCACGCTCCGGCAGGCGCAGCCGCGAGGCCGAAATACGCCCGGTGCAGCAGATAGTATTGCGTCACCGAGTCCAGCTCGACGGTCTCACCACGTCCCTGGGTCTGCGCCTGCAGCTCGTGGAAACCGGGCAATTCGCCGAGGGAGAACTGGAGCACCAATTTGCGAACTTGGTCGAGGAACTCGCGAACGGTCATCACCCCGCCCGCTGTCTTCTTGACGAACGGATGCTCGCTATAGGCTTGCAGGGCAGGGCCGAGCGCGGCCCAGATAAAGTCCGGCCCGCGAATGCCCAGGTCGAAGTAGTATTGCAAGATGTTCTTGCCCCCGAGTTCGTCCCGCCGGTCGAAGAGAATCCGCTTCATCCGCTCCAACACCGGTTCCTCCCAGCCCGCGGGCGCGGACTTGGCGCGCTTGCGGCTGACGATCCAGACTGAACTCGAAAGCGCGGCAGAAGCCTGACCGCGGGAACGTGCCTCACGTTCGGTTTGAATCGGCCAACTGGCCGTTACTTCGGCACCACCCAGAATCAGCGCACCCACTAATGTCTCCCACGCGATGACCGATTTATTGGCGAACACAATGACGAGACGACCGGTATCCGTCATCCGTTCGCAGGCACGTTGAAAAGCCTTGGCCATGCCTTCCGTGTAATTGCGTTTGCTGGCCTCGCGGTCTCCATCAAATCGTGACTCATCGTCGATCAGCTCACCATCCGCTTGCTCGTGGTTCCATTTCGGAGACAGCGGCTCGGCAAAGACTGTATCCATCTCTACGCTCGTTCCCGTGAGCATTCGCCGCAGCCAAATGTAATAAAAATCCATCAAGTCTGAGTAAGGGATGGCGTCGTAGTAGGGTGGATCAGTCACAACTGCATCTAACTTTGGCGCGGAACTTGGCGCTTCGAGTGCCGAACGTCGTTCGACCGTCAGAGATCCAGCATGGAGGTTGCCTTTCAGCGCAAACTCCACGTATTGCGCGACCAGTTCTAGTTGACCTGGATAGCCACCAGATGCCTCAGTTGTTGTGACGCATTCCGCAAAATCCCAGCACATAGGCAAAGCGAATCGCGCAAAGGTATTTCGTATTTTATCCCAATCGACGGTCCACTGACAGATGGAACTACTTCGATCCGCAATCCGGTTAAGAGTGCAGGCCAGATATGCTCCAACCGCTTCTGCCATGTCGGGATCATTCCCGCGAACTATGCTCGCGGCTTCGCGTGAATGCCGGGCGAACGTGCCGAGTGCCATGAGTTGGCGTGGGGCAAACATTTCACCCCACGTTTTCATCCCATAGCGATACAACGAGAATGCACGGGCTGCGCCTCCACCCCCGCCTTTTGGCATCGGCTCATTAAGGAGACCGTGTGGCAGATGGCTGAAGACTTCTTCAAGCTCTTCAATTTCTACAGCGGCACCCTTGATTTCGCTTTGATCAGGCAAACGATAATGCCGAAATGTTCCCCTAGTATTTGGCTTCTTTTTATCGACCACTACAACGGTCATTTGTGCGCCGAGCAATCCTTGCTGCCCTTGGCGCCGCATGTCTTGCATAGTTAGTGCGACCACCCCCGGACGCCCACTGCAAGGGCTCCACACGCCAGCACGGTTCATCGTGCCTTGGTTGAAAAAGCTCTCCAAGCTCTCCGGTGTGACTTCCCAACTTTGAAGGAAAGCATTTTCCTCGATCACACGTTCCGGCCTCGTGAAGTCGGCCTCACGAACCAGCTTGAAACTCACGCCAGACCCATCCGTCCTTGGCACCGGCAACAGCGCGGTGCGCTTCCCCTTCTTCTTGCAAAGCCAGAACGTCTTCAGTAGCGGAATCCGACCAGTGGTTTCGGGGTCACGTGCGGTGCGTGCCCAGAGGTATGCAACTGTCAACTCGCCATCGATCGTCGGATAGCGTGCAGCCAGTTCCTGCCGCGCACGTTCCAAAACCCACCGTCCCCACGCGCGAACGTGCCAAGCCAAGTCAGCATCCGGTAGTGCGTTTAGCGCATCCGCCGGACCCGCAGCCGACTGTTTTGGTGGGTTGTCGAAACTGTATTGTTTGTCATCGTTGAAATGCGGCTTCTTGTCACCCTTCCGCTTCTTGATTTTGCCCGCGACGAAGTCTTCCACGAAGTCCGGCCACTCGCGCACGAACGCTGGCAGCGGCCACTTCTTCCCGGCAAACCGCTGCGGATAGTCGAGTGTGCATTTCTCGATGAACCACGCCACCGGGTTCAAGTCCGACGCCGTGACCTCGCACCCCAACCGCATCGCCTCCAATGGAATGGCCCCGCCACCGGCAAATGGATCGAGAACCTTCGGCGCCTGTCCTCCATAGAATTTCTTGATGGCCGCGCGCAGCGTGTCCATCGCCGGATCATTCTCGTTGCCCCAAGCCAGCACGCCACCTTCCACGACTTCCTTGTCTTCGGACACAGTGTTGCCGTCATCGTCCTCACTCGTAACCGTCTTCTTCACGATCTTGCCGCCTATGAGGTCGAGCAATACCTGCCGCTTTTGCGCATCACCCGGATCAGGGAGCAGAGTGCAGAGCAAGGCCGCGCGGCTCGCCGCCAGCGGTCGCCGTGCCGGCCAGATGTGCAGCGTAGAGATATGCCCGTGCCGCACGTTCTTCTCATGCACGCTCGCCAGCGATGCCTGCTTCAGCGGAAACGCGACCTCGATCAATCTGGGTTTGTCAGTCATGGACAATCAGGGCTTTTCTTGGATTACCACCGCGTTGAACACGGCAGTGCGAACGGTGTCGGGAGTTGCATTTGGGGCATTCAGTTCCTTATCAAGCCGTTCTCGGGCAAACGCGGCACGTTGGAACACTTCCCGTAGCGAAGTAACGTGCGGATTCAGGGTGAGCGAGCGCAGGCATACGATGATCAGTTCCTTCAGGTAGAATTCCATGTTCGCGGCGAACAGCGGCAGTTTGAACCGCACCGCCGAACCATGCACGATGCAGCAGCGAATCCGATACAGCCGCCCAAGTTGCCACAGCAGGCGCTTCTGGTGTCCCCCGAGCGCATCGGCGGTCTTCTTCGGGTCTTGGAGGGTCGCTGCCAGTTGCTCGATGCGCATCACGGCAACCGGGTTGTTCGGGAAACTGGCTGTCAGCTTTGCGACGAGCGCGGGAGTCTGGAGCATTTTCAACGCGCCGGGATATTCCAGTTCATTGAGGGTTGCTGCGTCCGAACCGGCAATCATGTCCGCGTCCCAGACGATCTCCTGCGCCTTGATGGTCCGCACCGCATCGCTGACCAGCCGGTAGAAATAGCGTTGCAACAGGGCGTCGCTAGCGTGACGCGCCACCGTCTGCCCAATGCGCTCTCCATCAGATACGTGGGTCAAAAACTCCAGTCCCATCCACCAGTTCAGGAACTTATCCTTGTAGGTGTCGGCATCGCTGCCGAACCGGTAGTGCCGAATAGCCGCTTCCACACGCTCGCGTGACTCTGGGTCGATCGAAGTTCGACCGAGTTTCTTGGTCATCCCATCCGCGAATTCCCGGAATGCCTCTGGATCGAGGTGGTGATGGGGATTGGGAACGAGGTGGCGAACGGTGACTAGTTCACTCCTTCCGTCCTTCCTTTCGACATAGCATCGATCCTCCACCTTCAGCGGAGAGGGCAAGAAGTTGAAACGCATTTGGTCCAAGCTCACTTCGAACTTCTCTCGCGCCGAAATGGCTGCCGCAATGTAATCAACCGCCTTGACGCTGGTTTCAGCAAAACAGGCGTTTGGCTGCTCAAACGCGAGCTTTTTCAAGTGTCCCGTCGTCGGAACAAAGCCCGCAGTGGGTCGGAAATTGAAGTCTGCAAAATCCCCGAAGCCTGATAACTTCGGACTGCCACTGAGCCGCAGGACGACTTTGTAGTCCTGCTTTCCCCAGCTCAATTGCTGAATCAGAAACCGCAGGTTGGCGGCAAATGTGTCATGATGCGGCTGCTTCTTCTTTTGGAAGAACAAATCCACCCAGCCGAAGAGCGTTTCGAGCGGCCATCCTTGATCGATCAAGTCGCTCAACAATGCGCCCACCACGGCTTCAGTTTTCTTGTTGTCGCCACCCACAATCGTGTCGGGCAGGACTTCGAGGAGCTGCTTGCAGTAATCGCGTTCCAACGCGGCCGCGAAATCCGCGACGATAAATCGCAGCTCGCGCAACTTCTGTTCCTGTCCTGGGTCTTTCTTCTTGTCATCTAGGAATGACGGCGCCGTCAGCAGGGGCTGAACCAATCCGAGATGCCGGGCGAATGACGCAGCTACCAACGGATCGCGGGAGAGAATGGCTTCGGCCTCTTCGCACAGTTCTTTCAACTCGTCCCACTTGGCGCGGCCTATCCGCAATTCTTGGTCGAACTCCCGGAGAATGGTGCGCGCGTTCAGACATCTCACCCGATGCGAATCCAGGGAAATCTCGTGCGTCATGCCGAACCACAGTTCGAGAAAGAACTTCTCGTGCGGAAGGATCACCGCCGTAGGATGTTGCTGGTTGAGCAGGTTCATCGGTATTTCAGGCTTGCTTGGGACGCTCTGGTGCGCGAAGGTATCTCCATATTTGGGAGTTAAGGGTGCTGGTTAGTTCCGCAAAGAACTGTGGCAGCAATGCCCCCACATCAAACACTCCCTTCCATTTCAAACACCCGGCGCGAGCCGGGTGTTTTGATTTTAGGGCGGAGTGTTTTGCCTTGTGAGTCTGGTGTTGTGGTCCTGCGCAAAGGCCGATTGGCCATAGGCCTATGGCGTTTCTCTTGCGGCTGACTCGCAAACCGCGAGGAAAGCGCCTGCCTGAGGGCACTGAGGTTGATTGGTGGCAAATCATTCTGTTTCTGCTTCCTTAATGATGTCCCCAATATTCAAAGTGAAGCTCTGTCGCGTCTTGAACGCGAGCCGCACAGGATCTTGCACGCGATAGAGATGAGGCTCCGTAGCGCAATCGGTAACGACGTAGAGCCAATACTTGTCCCGAACGTTCGCTGCGGTGGGCCATTCATTTTCCGTGAGGTGAACCTGTCCACGCCCGCCACGTCCCTTGACCTCGATGACGATCTTCTCCCCGTTTGCGCGGTGGCTTTCCATGTCGTAGCCACGCGCCAGATGCGGCGAGGAGACGTCGAACACCCTTGCCTTGTGCTTGTCCACCTCGTAATTGACCGCGATACGCATTGCGATCGCCTCGATGTTCTTGTCGTAGCTTTCCATGGCCTCGGGGCTCTGGTCGGGAATGACCAGAGCCACGGCGATGCGCTCTAGTGTGATGATGTCAAGCATGTCCGCCCGGCGTTGCTCATGCAGTAGCGACTCGGCCTTTTCCTGGTCAATCCGACTCTGCTCACGTTTGACGAGATCAAGCTGTTTGGCCGCTTGCTCGTCGCCGTCTCGGGCCTTTCGCGCGCATTCGACACGCCGCTCGGCCAACTCGCTTGCGGAGTAGTCGAATCCTCGCTGCAGATCCTCCATGTGCGCGGTGGATTCCGCACGCACAGCGAGACGCGCCTGCTGGAGGAGCGTGGATTCAGCGAGCATTCGAGCGTAGGAGTCGGCCCGCTGCACTTGCTCCAGCGGGTTCTTCAGCAGGGCACCCGCTTTCCACACCAACGCGGGGGGTGCTCCGACCAGCGCCAGCAAATGGTTGGGTGCACAAGGGGTGAATTCACCAATGCCATCCCATCGCAGGCCGAGCAAGCGTCGCTCGAGCATTCGCGGCGATTGACCGGGTCTCAGCGACCGTTCACCCAGTTGGCAGACATACACCGAGGCGAAATAGGGACGCTCCGCTTCCGGATCCAGAAAGAAACCTCCACGCAGCGAGTCCTTATGAAATCGGCGGATGGCTTCGTCGCAGAACGCGTCGAACAAGGGCTCGCCAGGGCGTAGAAAAGCCGTCGCTGCGCCACCATTCGCGGCCGCTCCATCACGGCGGACAGAGATGTAGGGAGCGAGCCCACCTCGCCAGTGGCTTGCGACAGAATCGATCCAACCGGTGCCCGAAGTTCGCGTGAGTCGGGCGCGATCATTCAAATCGCCCTCGATCTCGAAACCGAGTCGGGGAACGCACTTCTCAACGAAATTCGCCACGTAGGCCGGCAGGAGTTGATTGAAGCGCTCAACCTCAATTTCCGAATTGAGCTGACCGAGGCGTTTCGCCACGTCACCAAAAGATGACGCCTGCTTTCTTTGTTCCTCGACCGCCGCGCGCAGCCGTTGCGTCGCGAACATTGAATCAAGCTGCTTCTGCGCGGAATAGGGTGCGGTTTCGAAGAGGGCATCCCGCAGAAGATCCCGAATGGAAACTTCCTGGAGTTGCTGCCCGATAACGTCGAAAACCTTGTCGGTGCAAAGTTCTCGGCGGGCTTCGTCAAGTTTGGCCAGGAGCGTGGCCAGGACATCGCCTTCGCGAGTCTTGTCGGCCACGAAGTTGAAGATCCGAACTTCATCGTGCCGTTGACCGAAGCGGTGCAAACGCCCCATCCGTTGTTCGAGACGGGCGGGATTCCATGGCACGTCGAAGTTCACCATCAGCCAGGCGAACTGCAAATTGATGCCTTCGCCAGCCGCATCGGTCGCCAGCATGATGCGCGCGCTCGGGCCGTCGGGGTTGGGTAGATTCTGCCGACGGCGCTCCTCCAGAGGCATGAAGAAGATCCGCTGGCGTTCGCGTTCCTCAACGTCCATCCCGCCGTGTATGGCGGCGATCTGACCGGTGTAGCCCAGCGCCTCAAACCGCTGCTGAAGGTGCTCCAGTGTGTCGCGATGCTCGGTGAAAATGAGCAGACGCTCGTGTTGAAACTCGGCAGCGTCGACTAGTTCGCGAAGCTTGAGAAACTTGGTCTCCGATTGCTCGCGCAAGATGACTTCGCCCTGGGAGATAATCTCGTCGAGGTATTTCAGCTCCACGTCGCGCTGCTTTTCAGTTTGAGGCCGTGATAGGGAAAGGGCCTGATCTTCGATCCGTTCCTGGCTCTCAGCTCCGTTCTCGGTGGGTTCAGAATCGTCGGCAGTGTTCGTGTCCAGCAGCTCTAGAAGCCGTTCCGGACTGGGCAGCTGCTCATGTGTTGGCGCGTTCAGAATCCGTTCCCGGCGACGCCTGAGGGATTGCACCATCGCGAATGTGGAGCTCGCGAGCCGACGTTGGAGAACCGCGACGACCATCGCCGCCGCGTTGCGGTTCAACGAGCGGTTGGTTTCGAAGCTCCATCGCAAGTAATCCGAGGAGCCTTCGTAAAAGTGCTGCTCGCCCTTGGATAGCTCGAATTTGACCGTCTGACACAGGCGAGGCTTGTAGATAGGTTGGCCATTGTAATCCACCATCTCTTCCTTCAGCCGACGGATGAAGAACTGCCGCCGTTTTTCCGGTGTCACCGCGCCGAGAGCGTCGACGGTGGAGAACACATTCATGTCGAGCAGCCGCCACAACGCGAAATACGGGAACTGCTTGCCCATGTGGGGCGTCGCTGTCAGCAAGATCAAATGCGTTGATTTTGCGAGGGACTCCGCCAATCGGTAGCGTCGGGTCTTGGAATCCGGGCGTCTTCCGTCCGACCAAGCCAGCTTGTGAGCTTCATCGAAGACCGCGAGGTCAAAACGGTAGTCGGCCAGATTGTGCAGGCGTTCGCGGATTGTCTCGGTGGCTGCCGTGTCGACGCTGATGATGAAAAGTCCGTGTCCATCCGAAAGCGGGTCGCCGTTTTGAAAATCCGATCCGCGTAGAATTCGAAATTCCAGATCGAAGAACGTCCGCAACTCCCGCTGCCAATTCCATGTCAGTCCCGCCGGGCAACAGATGATGACGCGCCGCAACCGTCCCCGGTTGATCATCTCTCGGATGTAAAGACCCGTCATCACCGTCTTGCCTGCGCCTGCATCGTCGGCGAGCAGGAAACGGAGCGGGTTCTGCGGCAGCATGTGTTCGTAGACCGCAACCCGCTGATGGGGCAACGGCACCACCCTTGAAAGCTCCAAGCCGAAAGCCTTGTTGAACTGGTGTCCGTTACGTAGCCGATGTGCATCAACGACCAACTTAATTGCTTCGGTGTCTCCTTCGAAATTCAAGGCTGGCGCAGACGACTCCAAATGTGCCTCTGGGGCGGATTCGTCACCGTCCGCCATCAGCTTTTGGATTCGAGCAAGCCGGTCCTTTTGCGGCTGGGCCTTTTCGTTTTCCCACCGATTCACCGTCGCGAATGAAACCTCCAAAAGCCGTGCGAACTCCGTCTGGGAGAGGCCCAAACGGACGCGCACTGCTTTGATTTCCTTCGCCGTCATTCCTGCGAACATGACAGACATTTGAAAAATGTCAAACTGTCATATCGCAGACGCTATAATCGATTCTTCTTTGGGCTCTCGCGACGGCGACCTATCGCCGTTGTGGACAGCTTTCCCCGAGCAGAATGCAAACAGGACGGAGAGAATCTCGCGGTTGAACAGGCACAACATTTTGGCTGCTCTGGCTGGAGACAGAAGTCTGAAGCGCGGCATTGACGGACATCTGAGTTTCAGTCGGCCTTCCAGCTTTGCTATCCGCCACCCGGGGGTGCCGCGCTCAACCGAGGTGTTGTACGGTCATGTCGCCCCAGTGCTGTGCCAGGTAATCCACTACGAGACGGCGGTGGCAGTAATGGGGCGTTGCCTCGCTGCAAAGCAGGCAGCCGCCCTTGATGATGGCGGGATCGATCTGCTTTTCAATTTCCCGCTTCCTCATGAGGTCCAGGAAGGCCAGATCGTAGTCCGGCCAGTCCTTCTTGTGCTTCCCGTAGGCAGCCAGAATGTCGGCCGACGGAGCCAGCACCGGGAGGTGGACGTAGTCGATGTGGCAGATTTCCTTGAGGAAATACCGCAAGTCGTCGCGCTTCGAGAATCCCGCGAGTTGGGAAACGTTGTTGAGGCGAACGTCGACGACACGCTGGGTGCCGCTGCCCCGCAGGAGTCCGAAGAACTCTGCGGCTGTCTTCTTCGTGAATCCAATGGTGTGGATGGTTGCGGTTGATTCAGCGTTCATGGGTTCTTGGGGTGATTTTACGAGCTGAGGATTTGCATGTCGATAGGGGGCGGTCTGGTGCTATTCGGAGTCGTAAAACGAAAGCTGAGTGCCGGCTTGCAGAGCCGAACGGCCCGCGTCGGTGAGGGTGATCCGGTAATCCGGTTCATCATCGACAAGTCGGGTCTCCAACCACATCAGCTCGACAATGCCCTGTTGCTCCAGCTGAGCGGCAGCGTTGTCGATCAGTGCCTCGGCGGAATACCATTCACCGTCATCGACGGAAATTCCGATGCCCTCGCACAAGCGGGCGTTGGCCTCCTCGCTGCCGTCGTAGAACGACGAGTAGAGAATCGAGTCTTGGGTTTGAAGCACGGCCAGCAGGTGACGCGCTGCCTGCTCGATGAGTTCAGAAGGTCGGAGTCCCATAAGTTATTAATTGGTTGTTGTTGCGGAAAATCACTTCTTCGCGTCCCGGAGAAGATCCAGGACTTGGCGCAGCAGGCCGTTGGCCTGAGTTAATTCACGGCTCGGGGCACCCGGCGGGGTCGCGTTGATCAGGTCGGTTACCGCGTCGAGAGCGTCGGCGACGCGGCGTTGCTCCGGGACACGAAGGCGGACGGTGTCCCAGCGGTCCATCTCCCCGGAATCGAGCAGAGCGGTGCGGAGGACGGTTTCGGAGACGAACCCCTGCATCCAGGCGGTGAACACTTCGGTGACCCAGCCATTGTGCTGGCTGTCGAGGACGTCCTTCATGCGCCAGAGGTTCAAGGCGTGGTGACCATTCCAAATGGACCAGACAAAACGGCGCAGGTGCTGCCCGCTGTGCGTGTCAGGATGTTCGCGAATACTGGTGGCGATGTTCTGAAGGGCTTCCTCGGCGGCGTGCTGCCGGGTGGCCCGGTGATCCAGTTCGCCTTGCGAAAGGAACGCGGGGGCGGCGAGGACCACTTTCAGAAGCTGGCGGATGGCCTCCGTCGGGGCTTCGTTAAGGTCCGAGCGCCACGCCTTCGTGCCGTCGCCCGGGATCGCGTAGAGCACCGATCCCTCCACCCGGACCGTAGCGCGGCCGTTGGTGAACGTGCCGGGCGCGGAGCGCTGGAATCCGCAGTCTCCCAAGAATTCCTTGAACCAAGGTTGATCTGCGAGCGAAAGACGGGCGATTTCCGGAGCCATTTCCACTTCTTAACACGGGTTCGCCGTATCTCGAAAGGGGGCGAATGGTCAGAAGGTCCGAACCTCCGCCGAAACCCGGCGCTACCCTTCCATACCCGAGCTCAGGCGACAGAACAGGTTCGATACTTTGGCGGTCTGAGGGTCACAGACTCCCCGGTTTGTGCCATAATGCCGGAAGGGAGGATGGAGTGAGATGAGCTTGGAGTATCGCGATTGGAAGGGTGTGCGAATGACCTACGTGGCGGGGAAGCAGGAACCGGTCTGGCTAGTGGCAGACTTGGTGAAGAAGCTTGGACACGTTCCGAGAGCTGCGCGACGGCTACGCTGGAATCGGCAGCTTGTCCGCATGGCCGTTTATCATGCGGAGTGGAACGCGACGACGATGGCGAAGGAACGCGAAGCCGCCCTTGAAGCCGGCTATCGGGCGGAGGTGCTCATGAATTCACCGCATGGGCTTGTGTTTCCGGGATCGGCCCTCGCGGGGAAACCCATTCGACCGAGGCGTCGGGGCTGCTATTACTGCCGAAAGCGCACACATTTTTCCAGCCTGCCATAACCGTGTTCATGGCAATCTTCCGATCTTCGTCCATTTTCAGCAGCGCGTTGGGTCCGATTTCCCGGACGTATGTTCCGAAACAAATTGGTGTCCGAGGCGAAATTCCGATGTGCTGCCGCGAAGTGGGACGCGGTCACTGGAAAGCCAGAGATGACACATCACCAATACTACCTGGCCCGCTCTGAGCGGGCCTGAGCTTTTTTCCCATCCCGCAAATCCCTGCCAGCCCGAATGTCGTCCGTGGCTCGAAGCAGTATCTCCCCCAATTCAATTCCCAGCACACCAGCGATGCGCACCAACGTGTCGAGGGTCGGCTTTCGCTCTCCCCGGTCGAGCAGGCTGATGGTCGACTGGTTGAGGCCGCTGCGGTCGGCCAACTGCGAACCGCTGATGCCCTGCGTCTCACGCTCCTTGCGCAGGAGGTTCATGACGCGGGAGCAGATCCGAGCGGCTTTATCGTCGAGTTCCACGGTAGATGACTGTAGTCATTATTCGCTTGACCGCCTAGATGACTGTTGTCATTGATGGCGCACATGTTTAAACGACGACTTGGAATGGATGCCGCTGCCACCTCGCTGCGTTGCGCGAGTGGCCAATCGTGCCCGGACATCCTCGAACTCGCCAATGGTGATTTCGCGATCATCGGCAAGGACATCACTGAATTCGCCGGGCAACTCCCCGCCGGGTCGGGATGTGGGCCGGACGAACGCCTGGTCCGCATCCCACGCGCCCTGCTGGTTCGTGCGCGTGCCGACATCCCGGGCACCATCTGATCAGCCCGGGGGTTTCGGAACAAGGCCCATCCGTGGTAGGCTACCCAGATGGGCTCCCTCTTTTCATGGCTGACTGACCACTGGCATTCCCTCGTTGAAAGTGCGGGAATAATCGGGGGCCTGATCTTCACCGGTGTCACGGTCAGGCGGGACCTGGAAGCGAGGCGCGTCACGGAATATTTGACTCTGGCCACACAGCACAGGCGACTGTGGGGACAACTTCATCGCCGGAAGAGCCTGAGCCGATTGTTGGAACCGAGCCGTGACCTCAGCGTCGAACCAATCTCCCGCGAGGAACTCAATTTTGTTTCCCTGGCGTTTGTCCATTTTCACACCTCGTGGTTGATCAGTCGCGAGGCGAGTTTGCTGCTCCCGCTGCCCGTCCTGGCAGCGGACGCCGGTCATTTTTTTCGGCTACCGGCGCCTCGTGCGGCGTGGGAATTGGAGCGAAGGACGCACCAGCCGGAGTTTGTCGCGTTTATCGAAGCGGCCATCGCAGCCAACCTGGCCGCGAGTGGCCGCCCGAATTCCGCATCCTAAACTTCCCCAAGGCCTTCCTCCATCGACCAAAGCAGAACCGGAAAGATCAAGAAGGTGGCGGTCGCTACGATGCCGGCCCAAACCGGACAAGAGCGTACCAGCAAGGCGTCATAGGCCCCGTGAAGCAACGCAATGGGAAGCAGGCGCAGGGCAGTGAGCATCCATCGATCAAAATCCCACCAGTCTTCCGGCAGGGAGAGGACAGCAATGCCGCTCATTACTCCGTGAAACCCGACGCAGAACAGGAAGCGGAGAACGTACGCGGTAAGGTCAGCCGAGCCCGCATACTGCCGAAGGCTGTATAGAATCGCCTCGCCGCAGCCAAAGCCAACGCCAGCCACAAAACCGAACGCGGCCCTGGCGCGAATCGAATCGAACCGGTCGGAGCGAGAGACGATGGCCTTGGCTGCCTCTTCGATTAAACCCACCCCGAGGGTGTACCCAAGAATTGAGACCCAGATGGGGAGTGATTCGACGTTTTTGACGGCACTTGCCAATCCGATGGCACCCGTGGCAAAGCCAGCTGGACCCCCGAGAATTTTGCTAATCAGCGTCGGGCTGCTGGTAGCCGTTCCAAAGAGGTAGACGAGAACGATTCCGCCGACCGAGCCCAGACCGATACGGGAAAGCGTTGCCAGCCGATCGTCGCGCTCAAGGTCAAACATCCACCAACTCAAGGGGACGAAGAGCGCGAGACTGAGCAGCGCATAAGCGAATGGCCATAAGCTGCCATGATCGAGGTGGACGGGGCCGTTTTGGTGCCCAACCCACATCCAGTAGAGAAGCGTGAGTGGAACTAGCAGGAAGAGTTTTTTCATGGAGACTCAGGATTTGCGATTGGGGTTCTCGGCCTGGTTCAGCAATGCGCCGAAGACCTGCTCGGCGGTCGGAACCGAGACGGGGTCCGGCAGCTTCAGGCGTTTCAAATCCTTGTCCGTCCAATCCAGCAGGCGTTGATGATCACTCGGGCGTTCCTGGAAGGCTGGAACCTTGGTGGCGGGCACGGAAATTGACTTAACCAACTCGTCAAATCCGTAGGTTGAGGTAAAACAACCGCCGACGCTGGGCAGATCATTGATCAGCACGAATTCGCCGCCGGGTTTTGGCGTCGGAAGGCTCATGACCTCGCTGGCGAAGATCAGAGGCTGAACACGGCGTGAATGGCTGGTGGAACTGCTGGAACTCCATTTGCCACCGGAGCTTCCCGAGGTATGCGAGACGTTTTCCACGAAATACTGGACTTGGCCGACGTGTTCCTGCACCCACTTCGCCGAGAACTCCGAATCGTTTCTCAAAAACACCTTCGATCTCAATTGACCCACGATCTCAAGACTCTCCTCCTTTCCGTAGACCTTCTGAAGGCCCTCGATGGACTGACTACCGATGGCGAGGCTTACGCCCTTTGAACGTCCCTCGTTGGCGAGCGCATAGAGGCAGTCGATGCGTCCGTAACTGCGGAGCTCATCGAGCACGATGAAGGTTCTCCGCTGGGTATTGTCGGGTAAGCTCAGGGTTTCGTCGGCGATTAGGGTGAGTATGATGCGGTGGAACGGCGCGAGGGTGCGGGTGTATCGCCGATGACTCGGCATGAGCAGGATGCCGCCGCCTTCCTTTGCCCACCGCCGGATGCTGATCTTCTCCTTGCACCTCTCGAAGAGCGCCGCCACGACCTCGAAATGCTGGGTGTGGGTCGCGAATGAGGCCATCAGGTTCGCTTGGGTCTTGGCGTCGCCTCGGACGTTCTTCCAGAGAAAGGCCGACTCCGGACGGCGACTGAGCAGAGCCTCGATCCGTTCGTCCGACCGCATGGTCAACAGCACGTCCCGCAACGTCCAACGGCCGGGCCGCAGCTCAACGAAAGAGTCAATGACCGCGGCAAGGACCAGCCGCGTCGCATTGACCCAGAAGGTGTCCTGCCCGGCGGCCGAATCGGGAACGATGATCGCGGCGAATTGGTGCGCCTCCGCCAGCGATTGGATGTCTTCCGCCGCGCTCCAACCCACCGAGCGTTCGTCATAGGGATCGAGAATAGTCGGCTTGATTCCGATCCCTTCAAACCAGGGCAACAACTCGTTCTTGGGGTCGAGGACCACGCCTCGGTGGTCGGGCTGGGTCAAGACTTTGGGGAAGACCGAAGCCATCCATTTCTTGAGCAGCGCCGACTTCCCGCTGCCGGTGGCCCCCAAGACGAAGAAATGGTTCGTGGTCTCGCTCCACGGAAGCAGCAGCCCTGACCACTCGAAGAAGAGTCCGGCGGGCTGACGCATGGTCAGCGCTTCATCGGGCTTGAACCAGCGGCGGAATTGATACCAACGCTTCGGGTCGGCGAAGGTTGGTGCCCCGATCAACTGGGCGTGGCGGTTGAGAAGTTGCCGCCGGTTAAAGAGCCTGCGGCCGCGTTCATGATAGAGAGTTTCACTCATAGGGTCCAAAGTTTGCCGAAGCTTCTGAGGACCCGCCGGGGTTTGCCTGCCGGTATGAGCCGGTTATCGGGTGGCTAAATGGAATGCGACATTCCCGGCTCCCGGGAGAGGTCTCTTTTGGCCTCCCGCGCCTTGGTGACTGCCAGATCTTTGGCAACGGTCCGTTCCATGTCCTTCAAAGCGTCGGCAAAGTCCGTCCCCGCCTGTTCCGTGGTGAGGTAGAACCGCGTCAAGAGCCGCGCCCTGGATGCTTCCACGTAAGTGAGCTCTCGCGACTGCATCCCGTCGGACCAAAGAATGAAGGACCGGTCCACGGTGGTTCCCTGGGCTCGGTGGGTGGTGATGCAATAGCCGAGGCCGATGTCCGTGTAGCGGCGGATCGGAATGAAGACCGACTTGCCGGTGTCCAGTTTGAAGGTCGCGATTTCCTTGAAGGGATTGAAGGCGGTCAGCTCGCCGAGGCTTCCGTTGAGCACGCCGAGCAAGCGGTCGTTCTTCCCGAAGACCACGCGTTCACCCAGACGGAAGTTGGTGCCGTTGAGCTTGAACATCGAAAGCCCGAGCTGGCCCGCCTCCAAGCGCAGTTCCTGGGCACGACGATTCAGATCCCTCACGTCTTCCCGCGTGCCGGCCAGCATCAGGGAATTGCGGCTGACGCCAAACTTGAACCAGTCGGCCACCAAAGCTTCCCGTGCGGATTCAACAGTGTCATGCAGTCCTAGAAGTTTATCGTGTTTGAGCAGGTTGAGGGCGCGTCGGACACTGCCGCTGGCGAGCTCCTCGACTACCATGCGAAGGAGCTCGTTCTTCTGCCGATGGATTTGGGTCAGCTCACTCCGGCCGAGACGACGGCCCAGTTCCGCAAAGGGCGCCCCACTGGAAATCGGAGGCAATTGCTTCTCATCGCCCACCAGCACGAGCTTGGCTCCGGCCGCTTTGACGTGCGCGAGCAGTCTGGCGAGCTTGAGCGTATCGAGCATGCCGGCCTCGTCGACGACCAGAATGGTCTTCCGGTCGAGCGGACGAACGGCGCTCAGCTCCTTGGCCCATTGGTAGAGGAGGCGATCCACCGTCTGGCTCGGGATTCCGGACGACTCGGCCAACCCCTCGGCCGCCTTCCCTGAATACGCGGCTCCGACCACCCGGTATCCGGCTTTGGTCCACGCCTCGTAGGCGGCCTTGAGCAGGCTGCTCTTGCCGGTTCCCGCGAGTCCCTGAAGCAACTTGAGGTCGCCGGGTTCGACCACCAGGTGGCGCAGGGCACCCTGTTGAGCTGGTGCGAGATCTTTTCCGGCCTTCTGAGCCGCCCGTTCGCTGATGACGTGTCGGGTGCTCTGCCTCCCCTCCATCGCCTTTTCTATTAGAAGCTGTTCCTGCCGCACTACGTCGCGGGTGGTGTAGAGCCGATGCCCGTCGTGCAGGCCCAGGTCCACCAAGTTGCGCAGCGCCATCGCGACACCTTTCAGGATGCGGTCAACGGGATGACCCGTCGCCTGATTCCGTTCCAGAACGCGGCGGAGGAATTGCCGGTCGGAGAAGTAACTTTGCTGGGTCAGCAGGGAGTCGATGGCGGCGTGGAGACCGATGGGTTGACGGCACGGCCGGTAAGGTTGGATGAGGCGGGCAATCGATTCGTGGGTGAAGCCATGCTCCTCGCGGGCTTGGCGGGACCATTCGGCAAAGAGTTCTGCCCGTGGCTTCAGTTCCTTGCCCGACCGGGTCGCCATTGTGGCCGCCGCCGCAGAAATTGCGTCGCTCTTCCCCATCCGCTCCAAGTATTCCAAAACCTCTTTCCGGCGTTTGGAAAACATGTCGATGACGGCGCTGGGGATGCCTGCGATCTCCAGCCAGGTCTTCTGCGCGCGCAGCTCAAACCCGAGGTTCTTGCGAAGCTGATGTCCCAGTTCCTGCCGGTAAACGAGTCCGGCGATCATTTTGAGCCGGAAGACTGACTTGCTGACGATGCTCCCTGTGGACAAGTCGTCGCGAACGGAAAGATTCAGCAGCATGCAATGATGGTGCAATTGCGGATCCTGCGCCCGGCTGGAGCCGTGCTGAAAAACGGCGAAAATCAGCTTCGCTTTTTCAATCCGCGTTGATCCCTTGCCGCGCCGGGTGAGGCCAGTCTCCCGTTCCAGAAAATCGAGCGCCTTCAACACGGCGGCCAATTGGGCGGCTTCAATGGCGGTTCTGACTCGATCATCGCCGACGGCCCAGGCGGTGCTGATGGATTTGTCCGCACTGAACGTCAGATCCCACGCGCACTGACGCTTCCGTTTCTTGGGTGGGTCCTGCACCAGTTTCGTTCGACCATCCACAGAGACACCACGGAACAGATGGCGGAGATCGTCGGGTTTCACCTCGCCGGAGACGCCGAGGACTTCCTGACCACCCCCGTGCCACCGGCCGACCGGTTCGCCCCCTTCAGTATAATAGTTCAACCTCGCCGTGCGGAGCAGGTATTCGGGATCGATGAGTGGCTGGGAAATGGAGAGCATGCTATCATCTCAAAATTCGCTTCACGTATTCTTGTGCTTCCTCGGGTGGAAGTTTGGCGGCGGCGGCGATGACGGCCTGGAGGGTGAGCCGAACGTCTTTTCGCAACTGCTCCTGATTTTCGATGACGGCACGGAGCCGGTCCTCCAAGGCGGCGGTCAACAGCTGCTGATGGAGGGCGCGCAAGACCAGTTCCCGCGCATACGCTCCCGGCGACGCGGAGGCCCCAGCCTGCTCGACGAGCAGGGCATGGTGGACTGGGTCCAGCCGAAAGCTGATTATGTTGGGTGATTTGCGCATTGGTATACCGCCGTTATGGTTGGTAGACAGATACTTGTGCGGTCGTTTCTGCCTTGGTGGTCTACGCTCTAGGGAGCATCAGGTGTGCTGGCTGTTAAGGGGGAGAAGTGGAAAGCAATGAACGTGACGTTTTGAACTGCGGCGGAGGGAAGCGGGAGGTCGCGTTTGGCGAATGGAAATGGCGTTGGAAAGGTTGATGATGGGCATGAAGATTGGGTGGTTGGGGTTCGGGATATGGAGAGCAGAAAAGCGATGAGATGGAGGAGTGGAGGACGGAGGCGGTGACGTCGGAGGGGGCACCCGAATGGGAGCCTGTTGGAGGGCTCCCGTCCCGGCTTGTTCCGGGACAAGAAGAGTCCGAGGAGTGGCCCCAAAGAGCCAAAGGACGAGGGCCGATAGAATCGCTTGTCCTTCGGCGTTGCTCGCTTTGGACCCGGTTCACGGATAGCCAAGGCAGCTGTCACTTACCCTCCGCCTGGAACGAAGCGACCGCACGAGACCGGTCGCCAAAATCCGATGGACGACGCCCGTTGGCCAAAGTCGGCCCGGTGAGCGGCCTGAGCGTCGCCCCATCGAAGTAGGGACGGCCTTCGCGGGTAACTCCGACCGGTTGCAAGCGGCGGGCGACAATGAGGGTCCAAACCTCCGCTTCGGAGAGTCGGAGGTTTGTCGCCACGACCGGGGTCTCGCAATAGAACCGGCCACAGGGATTGAGGGGGCGTAAATTCATGAGAGCAGGAGATTTGAAATCGTTGAGCCGTGGTGCGGAGGTGGTCGGAAGGTGGTGTCGGGGTGGTCCGGAAGCCTCCTTGAAGCGGGTCAATGGCCTCCCTTTTGCGGTGACTTTGTGGAATTGCCGACATGGACCAGCGGGGTGGCCCACGGACGGAAGACGACCACCGCCGAAGGAAACGGCGCGCAATGCTTTCCCCCTTCAAAGCGAAGACGACCGCGCAAGAATCGGATTTCGCCGCGTGACACATAGTCGTGCCACCACTGCGTGTCGGTTCTGGCAGGAAGGAGACAGACCACAACCGATCCGGCGGCGGAGGTCTCGAAGGCCTTCCGGACCCACCGGCCGATTTCCCGTCCGTAGGGCGGATTGAGGAAGACCACATGGCCGCGCCAATCCTGGGAAAGCCCGTCGTCAAAGCGGGTGAAGAAGGTGGCGCACTTGGCGTTTTCCGGAGTCGCGGCGGGATCTAGCGTGAACCCGAACTCTGCGTGGAGCGCCTTGAAGAGAAATTGGGGGGTCGGCCACTCGTCGGTGGTCGAGAGAAAATGAACCCCGAGGTTGGTTTGGCTGGAGGGCTTCATGATGTCGAATTCTGGAGGCAAGCGGTTGGGGATGACCCCGGCCGGGATCGGACCGGCCGGGGGCTTTCTGGGGAATCAGAGCGAGCCCTTGGCTTCGAAGCGGCGTGCCATTTCCTTCGCCTGCTTTTCCTTCTCCTCGCGCTTGGTCTTCTTCTCCAAGTTTTCTGCGCGGTAGATGCGGTTAATGCTGGCGGTCAACTCGGTGATCAGCTCCACCGAAGCCCGGATTTCCATCGCCATCGGCAAAGGAAAGTAGATGACCGTGCCTTTGCCCTCGTTGGCAGGAGTGAGGATTCCCGCCTCAAGAAGCTTGCGGACTTCTTCTTCGGACATCCCCATCAGGACACTGAACTGCCACATGTTGAGGCGAGCGGGGAAATGCCGCAGGCAGAGGAACGCCACCGCCTCGGCGGACATGGCCACTGGGATTCTCGCCACCCCACCAGCGATGTTGATGTTGTCGGGAACGGGAGGCACAAACGCCGTGCCGGTTCCCGGTTTGAGTGCCAATCCCGGTATCCGGGGTGTTCGGGATGGATTCCGCAGCTCCTGGATTTCCCGCTTGGCAGCCGCGAATTTTGCTTCCTGTCTATTCATGGGACTTGAATCGATTCAATTTTTTGATTCAAATCTGGCGGCTGTAGCGTTCGCCACAGAACGACCGCCGAATTTGCGGCTATCTATTTATTCCCATGGTCTTGCGGGGTCGAAGTATGGGCCTGGTATGGAATTGGTATGCGGGTTTCGACGGCGGTCGCCTTGGTATGGTGGTGCGGGATTGGTATGCTGCCCTCTCAACGACATGTATTGCCGCCGGACATTGGCGCCCGAATCCAACGGGCGAGGGAGTGGCTTGGCCTGACGCGTGAAGGTTTCGAGGAAGAGTACGGCATCAACGTCAACACGCTCAGCAAGCTGGAGCAGGACGGCACCGGCAGCGCCCATAAGATCCGTCAGGTCATCGAGGCGCTGGACGGCCATCTGAAGCAGGTCGGCGAACCCCCCATCTCACTCGAACTCGATGTCCAGCCGGTGGAACGGGATGAGTGGCTCTACATTCCGAAGCGGGAGTGGGGTTGGCGGACGATGGGCCCCGGCGCGATGTTGGATCCCCTCTACCGATTCGTCCGTTTTCACGGGCGCAGCGAGTCAGTGGAGCTTCCCAAATTGAAAGGGTGGTGTGACCGCAAGGATCCGTATGCGGTCAAGGCCTACTCGGCGCACGGGGGCACCGGGAAAACCCGACTCGCCTTGGAGCTGTGTGACAAGTTGGAGCAGGACGGGTGGGAAGCGGGCTTCCTCCACGCAGAGAATTTTCCCAAGCGCGCTCGTGGCGCCAAGATCTTCGGCGATGCACCGAAACCGCTCCTGATCGTTGTGGATTACGCGGCGACGCCTGCCAACTTGGCGGTCCTCCAGAGAATGATTCCCAGCCTGCCCGCGAGCCGCAGGCCGAAGGTGCGCCTGCTGATGATGGAAAGGGAGTCCCTGTGGCTGGGGCGTCTGCGCGGGGCCAAGGAAGTCAACGACATCCTCGACGGAGCGACGGTGAACGAAGGCGATCTTGAGTTGGCACTCTGTTCCGTGGGGCGTTCTCCCGAGGAGCGCGAAGGCTCTTTTGAAATCGCCGCGAAGGCGTTTCAACGGACGATAGCCGGGGTCAACCGGGATTCGGCGCCCCCCAAGGGGCCGCCGAATCCCGGGAGCAAAGTCTACAACGAGGTGTTCTACCTTCACGCCTTGGCCCACGAGATGGTCACCGGCCACCGCGATGGATCACCGACCAAGCTGGCCATCGTGCGCCGCATGCTCGCCCGGGAACGGACTTACTGGGGCAACCTCCTGGCGGCCCGCAAACTGTCCGACTACCTGATTCACCCCTTTGAATCCGCCGTGGAGGTGGTCGGGCGAATGGGTGGCGTCAGCACGATTCCCGATGCGATCAAGCTGGTGAAGGAACTGCCGGAATTTGCCGACCAGCCCATCGCCGTGGCGAAACAGATCGCCCTGGTGCTGCGTGAAGTCTATCCGGACGACGGAGTGGGCATCGCCCCGTTGCAACCGGACCTCCTGAAGCAATGCCTCGCCGACGAATGGCTCGCAATCCGGCCCCGGAGCCCGGCGTAAGCGCTCAACTCGTCCGCGAGGTTGAAGACCTGCTCGCGCGGGCAGCTTTGATGCGACGCAGCCGAGAGGCCTTGGTGCGGTGCATCCTGGCAAACCCGGCCCCGGTGGTTTCCCTCTTGGTGCGGGCGGCTTCAGATTCACCCGGAGCCGAAGCGCGCACGGCGGCTGCGGTGCTGCGGTCAGCCATCCGGCAATCCAGCGATGGGGAAGTGGCCCGGCAGGCGCTTGACGAACTGCTGGCCCGGCCGGTGCGCTTTCCCGAACTGGGGGTGGAGTTATGCGCCACGCTGTTGGCCGCACAAGGCGGCGGGAAGCCGCTGGACCCGGTTCGGTTGTCCCTTCTCTGGCACCGTCTCGGACAGTTTCAGGCTGAGACCGACGAACCGGAATTGGCGATTATCTCGGCGCGGAGAAGTCTTCGCGTTTTGCGCCGTATCCGGTCCAAAATCACCGATAGCACCGAAGCCATAGCCATCCGGACTCTCGGGTTGGTCGAACACCTGGAGTCAGCTGGCCGGGTCGGCGCGGCCATCCGTGCGGCCCGACGAGCGGTCCGTTACACTCGGCTCCTGCGTCGCGAAAGCGGACGGCGAATTCATGCGCTGTTGCTGGTTTGCCTGGGGACTTCGCTGGCGGCGGCGGGCCGTTACCGGGAAGCTCATGCCGTGTTGGAAGATGGTTACCAACGTCTTCAGCGCTTGCCCCGCGACGACAATCATCAGGGTTCCCAGTTGGCCCATGCCGCCATCGGGCTCGCTGGGGTTTGCCTGCAGCGCCGGTCGCCCCAGCAACTTCAACGGGCAGGTGAACTTGCGGACGAGGCTTGGGAAATCCATTGTCGGCTCGTGGCCGAGAACCGTGGCGCGTTCCTCCGCGACTACCTTTCCACCTCGCTGCTGGCTGGAGTCGTTGCCGCACGGCAAGGCGACCTGCCCAAGGCCAAGGCCCGTCGGGAGCTGGCCGTCGCCCACTTCCTCCGTTTGGCGAAACACCACCCTGAAGCCTACAAAGTGGAACTGGCTTGGCACCTCGTTCATGTGTCCCAAGCCTTCCTGAGCGAAGGTGACCTGCGGTCGGCGTTGCGCTGGAGTAAGACCGCTGTTCGCACGGCGCGGAAGGCAGAACGGAATCGGCAGACAGGGATTGGGGAGATTCTGGCGGTCAGTCTGCTAGCGCAAGGATTGGCCCATCAGCGGTTAAGACAGTGGGCTCAAGCCAAGCGGTGCGCGGAGGCCGCCGGTGCTGCCGCCATGGCTTTGCCACGGCGGCATGCAGACCGGAAATGGCTGATCGACGCGTCAAAAGAATTGGGCGGCACTCCCGCCAAACATCCAGAGCGGAAGCTCGTTTGAAGGGCCAAAAAAGTGAAAATTTGCGATCCCATGCAGTGACCGGCATTAACCGAAGCCTACCCGGACGGAAACCCCGGCAGGCGGAAACTTGTGTCTCTCATATAGAGGCATGGAAAACGCCATGCCGCCTTCCGGACGGAATCCGGATCCCGAAACTCAATTCGCGGTCCACGGGGCACTGCCCGATTGGATCGATCCGCTCTACGGCGCCTTGCCGGCCGTGGAGATCAACCTCGACTTGATCGGCCAGGTCATCTCCTCCGGTGTTCGCAATGCCGAGCAGATAGTCCGACGCTACCACACCAACCACTGGAATTCGAAGCGTGGTTTCGCCCTGACCCTCTATTCCCGGGCGGTCAAGGACCAGAAGCGCCGCGTGCGGATTGTGGAGGGCAATTGCCGCAGTTCGCTCAGCAAGTTTCGTCGCACCGCACTCGCCGCATGGTTGCTGAACTGGAATCCGTGGGCGCTCTTCAGGTTCGGGTTCGCCCTGTTCTGGATGTTCGTGTTTCTCTCCGCCTCCGTCCTGGGGGCTTACCAGCTGCTAATCAACAACTCTCAGTTCGCCGACTCGACCACGGTCTGCATCGTGGTCGCCAGCTTGGTCGGTGCGGGATGTGTCGGCGGAAAACTTATCTTGGCGCAACTTCAGAACGAGCTGGGGTTGAGGCGGGCTAGCTATGTTCTCGGTGGCGCGACGGCTACCCTCTGTTTGGTTTACGCCATTCTGCTCTCGTTCGTCACAGGAGGCTTCATCCATGAGCCGATTGATTTCCTGTCCCCGGTCGCAGCCCGGGGACACGGACTCGGGCCGTATCTCCAATGGTCCCAGATGTGGTTCGAGTTCTTTGGGGCGCTCGCATCCTATGCCTACGCGGAATTCATCTATGAGCGGCACAAGTCCGAGTTCACAACGCCAAATCCCGCGTCTTGGATGGCAGAGGATCACCTGCGACGGAACGAGGAGGCATTGGCCAGTGAACAGAAAGCCCTCCGCGATCTGCCTGCGAGCCGCCAACGGTTGATCGCCGAGCGTCGGGCGTTCGTTGATGAAGCCGTCGCAAACTATCTCATCCGGGCCGAAGCGGCGCGGAAGCAACGCATCGGGCTTGAGAACAAAGACGGTGCGAAGGCACCCGCTCCACGCCCCGAACCGTCCATCCCCAACCGTCTCCTTAACTGGATCAAAAACCCGTTCGAAAACTGACCCATGAAAACGAGCATTCTCATCAGCTTCGCAGCGATCAGCATCGGTCTGGCCGCGCCGCAACCCAACCGTCACGTCGTCATCGCCGTCGGTCCAAACGTTCCCGAAGGCCTGCGCACCAACGTTTGCACGCGAATCCGGGATGTCCTGTGCAAAGGTGTCCCTGGAACCCGGGTAACCGTCCTGGACGCCGGGGCGCTTCAGACCGTCGCCGCGGTGACGATCAGTGAGTCACCCGTTCACCTTCAAGAGCAACGAAACGAGTCGGCCATCCGGGCGTCCATCCAAACCATTCGATCCGCCACCAATGAAGCTCAGAGCTTCAACGCTCCACTCGTTTTGGATCACATCAGTCGCCAAATCAGACCAAAGAATGGTTCGATTCTGCTTATCGGTCCGAGTCTCTACCGGAATGAAAAGAGTCCGTCGTTCAACCTGACGACGAACTGGCCCAGCGACGGGCACCTGACGGCTGGGTGGCGCTCCGTGTTCTCGACACTCGAACGGGCGCACAACCTGGACAGCACTTCGGTCCATTGGCTGGTGACCGATCCGAATGGGGTGGTGGACGAGGTTCACCGTCGGGGACTCGGGCGGTTTTGGAGCCTGTTTGTCGCTTCACAGGGAGGCGTGCTGGCGGAGTTTGCTCCCGACGTGGCGACCGCATTCGCCGGGGCGATCTCGGGAAGTTCGACTCCGTTCATGACGGCCGCGTTGAATCCCAGCGACACCAATGTCCTGTTCCACTGGAGCGGAGAAATCCCTTATGTGCCGCGCCCCCAATTGGTGTTCCAGACCAACTATGTGCAAGTCACCAACGTCATCCAGGTGACCAACATCGTCACCCTGCTCAACAAATCCGTGTTGCCCCGGGTTGCGCCAGGCAACACTGGTATCGGCCTCGTCTGGGTCGTGGCCAACGGCACCACTCGCCGAGTCGACCTCGACCTTCACGTCCGGGATCCCCGGGATGAAGCGGAGCTGTTCTTTGGGCACACGCGCACGCCGAGTGGCCACTACCTGCGCGACATCCTTCAGGCGAGCGCAGGTGCGGAAGGAGATTGGCGAACCTCATGGGAGTTCGTGGAGCTCAACGGGGACCAGTTGCCCGAGGTCTGGATCAACATCTACAGCGGTTCCGGCCCCGTGAACGGCGAGGTCCGTCTTGAATACCGTGGCAGCATCCATCGGATTGCGTTCGTCATGCCGGCCGTGCAAGGCGACCGGGGAACAGATGGGGCCATCAGGGAAAAGAGCCCGCGATGGTTGAGAATCGACCTCCGCTCGGCGCTGAAGGCGGATTGAAAAGCCACGAGGCGCCCGGAATCCGCCCGGAAGGCAGTCAAAGGGGAAGGTGCAGCACCTTCCCCTTTTTGCATTTGCATGGCACTATCGACGGCAGACATCCGTTGAAAAGCCGGCAACCAATTGAAACCGAACTCCGCCAACTTCTGGCGCAGGCTCGCACGTTTCCGCGGAGTCGGCGCGAACTCGTTCGAGCGGTCCTTCGTGACCCGGACCAGACCATCGCCGCGTTAGTGCGTTTCGCGGGCGAAGCGCTGGATGACGAGGGGCGGCTCATCGTGCAGATTCTGGAGAAGAGCCTCGATGCGGGGGCGAATGCGGCGCTGATCGAGCTGATGTATCGGCTGATTCCCAAGAAATCAGTCCATTTTGTCGACCTGGCCGCCAAGCTCTGCGAGGGGATGGTGATCCTCTTGCGCTGTGTCCGTCCGATTGACCGGCTGACGGAATCCGTTCTCCTGCACAACCTGGCGGCCCATTTCCGGGACCTCGGGAACCTCGAACGAGCCGCCGAGGTCTCCGGGGAATCGGTCCGGCTTCTCCGCAGGTTGGCGCGCAGCGACCATCTGCAGCGGCGTCGATTGGTGAATGCCTTGGGGATGTGGTCGAAACACCTGTCCGAAGCTGGTCACCGCAGGCAGGCGCTCCGCGCGGCACGGCTGGCCGTCATTGAGGCGGGCCGCCTCGCGGGAAACGACGCGGCGGTGATCCGAGCCCAAGCCAAAGTTGTCCTCGGTTCGTGCCTGATCGTTGAATCGAAAAACGGCGAGGCAATCCCAATCCTGCGCGCTGCGCACCGAACGGTTCAGCGACTCGGGACGGTCAACCGCGAGTACGAGGCCGACCAGGCCCATGTCTCTATGTTTCTGGCGTGCGCCGAATTTAACGCAGGGGCGAACCATCAGGCGCGGAAGACTGCCGAAGCAGCTTGGAGCATCCTCACCCGGATCGTGGCGGGGGATCGCGGCACCTTCATCGAGGACTTTTTTGCCACCGCCGACATTCTTACCTTGGTTGCGGCATGTCAGGGGGACCACACCCGGGTCCGGCAGGTCCGTGGGGAAGCCGGCCGCATCCTCCGGGACCTGGCCCGGATGTACCCCGCACAGTTTGGGTTTCGATGCATCTGGACCTGGGTGAACTGGGCCAGCCAAGCCATCCAAGCCAGTGACTATCTGGAAGCCTTGAAACTGTCCAAGGCGGCGGTGCAGGAATGCACCGCCATTCAACGAAAGCTCCGCCGGACCGATGATGAGGTTCTGGGCGTGGCCCAGTTCAATCTGGCCGTCTCCTACTACGGGCTCAAACAGCGGCGGGCCGCCTTTCGGGCAGGTCTCGCTGCCGAAGGTGCGTTCCTGCGACTTCCGGAGGACAATGAACGCCGCAGCGACCTGCTTCCTCAAGTCAGAGAACTCTTGGAAGCGTCGTCGAGAGTCCCTGTGATCCGGGTCCGGACCAAAGTAGTCGAATCAACCGGTGGCGAAAAATGTGGCCGGGGCTGATCTGCCCCGGCCAACACGGGTCAGTAGTCCTCCGGCAACAGGATGGTCGTGGAAGAACGGTCTGCCTCAGTGATGATCCAGAACTTGGTGTCGTGACGGTCACGATAGACGGAAAACAAGCGAAGCTGCCGGTCGAGGGCGAACTCGTTTTCGGCGGCATCTTCAGGGCAACAATCCCCCCAGTCGCACGAGGCATGTCGCGCGAGCGAGGTAAGCACGTCCTTCGGGTCCAATCGGCTGAGCGCATTCGGGGTGGCTACCGTCCGTCCCAGGCAAAAGGTTCTAGTTTTCAATTCCATGGCATTCTCCTTTGAAGTGCCTCCTTTTCCCCGAAACGGCTTTCCGGAGGAGCGGGAGGAGTTTTGCCTTTTCCGGAACTCCTCCTGCTCTCTCCGGGAGACGATTCCCTATTGCCGGCCCGCGAACGGGCCGACCGCTTCACGGGCCCGGCGGGTCCGTGACCGGGACTCGAAGCGGAGGTGTCAAGGTGGACAGAGAGCGCCGGAGTCGGCGCGTCCCGAAGGGCGAGGATTACCTTTAGAGCCTGTCTGAAAACTCCTGATACGGAAAAAGTGCTGGTTTCCGCAGGAAACGCTTGATTTCCGACGTGCGGTCGGACGGCTGTCCTTCGCGGCAGCGCCGTCGGGCGATTGAAAATCGCCCCCTACGACACCGATCTCTCCGACGCCCAATGGCGGCTCGTCGAGCCCCTCCTCCCCGCTCCCAAACGCACCGGCAGGCCGCGCACACCCCTGCGACGCATCCTCGACGCCATCCTTTACCTCACCAAGGAGGGTTGCCGTTGGCGTGCCCTCCCTCACGACTTCCCGCCCTGCAAGACCGTGCACCACCACTTCCGCCGCTGGCGCGACCGCGGCCTCATCCGCGCCCTTCTGGACGTGTTGCGCGCCCACGAACGCCGCTCCGACGGCCGCAACGTCCAGCCCACGGCCGCGATCCTCGACAGCCAGAGCGTGAAGAGCGATCCCCACGGCGGCCCCGTCGGCTACGACGCGGCCAAACAAATCAAGGGCCGCAAACGCTTCCTGCTCGTGGACACCCAGGGCCTGATATTGGGCGCCGTCGTGATGCCGGCCGATACCCCCGAACGCGCCGGGGCCATGGAATTGCTGGAGCCCTTGCTGGGCGTGTACGTGCGGCTGCGGAAGCTGTGGGTCGACGGCGGGTTCAGCGGGGAACCCTTCGCCGACTGGGTGAAGGAGCGCAGGCCCAACCTTGAAGTCGAGGTGGTCAAACGGAGCGACGATCCGGGCGGCTTCAAGGTCCTGCCGAGGCGTTGGGTGGTGGAACGGACCTTCGGCTGGCTCATGTGCCATCGGCGTCTGGTGCGGGACTACGAGAAGACACAAGCCAGCGCCACCGCCTTCATCCACCTGGCCATGATACGCCTGCTGTTGCGCAGATTGGCCTGATCCCAACGAATTCATGAGTTTTCAGACAGGCTCTTACACCGGGAGCGAAGGCGGACCGGCCCCACGAGCCGCAAGGATCGGTCCCGCCTGGTGCGGGACACAATCCGGCCCGAGTCGATTCTTCGACGAGGGGCTCCTGAGCTTGGATCGTTCCGAATTCGCACCGGTTCAAAAGGGGCCGGAGTTTTTTCCGACCCCGCAGGGGCTAATTGGCGGCCACCATCAAAACGGCTTTGTTGGCCAACTTGACCTCGTGGACCGTCCAGAGCGGCGAGTCGACGAATGAATACCAGTCGAAGTCCAAGATTCCGGCGCTGTCCTCGTTCCACGCCTTGAACAGGTCAGGCCAAAAGGTCTCGAACAATTCGAAGGCGGCTTCCTTCCGAGCGTCGATCATCGTGTCGCCGTAAAAGAACATCGGCGGCCGGTCGTCCAGATCCTGAACGGTCAGCCGGGAGAAGTCATATCCCTGCACCCGAATGGCGAACTGAATTCGCAACAGGTCTTCGGTGCGGTCGCCGTCGAGATTTGTCAGCAGCTCGGCCAGGGCGGTCAGGTCGGACGCCGTCACGTTCCCGCTGAAAATGCCCTTCACCAAGGGGTCCTCCCCGGACGGCCAGAATTCGGCTTCGCCATCCCCGTCGTGGTCCCAGTTGACGACGTCCTCGGCCGTCAGGACGCGTTCGATGGCCGACTGGTCGCGGAAATTGAAACCTTCGAAGGTTCCGAGATCGGGAAGCGTTATGGTGGTGGTTTGAGTCATGGGTTTCTCCGTTTGAAGTGCCTCCCCCTCCCCGAAACGAATTTTCCGGAGGAGCGGGAGGAGTTTTGCCTTTGCTTCAACTCCTCCCGTCTCCTTCGGAGAAACGTCCTCTCAGCCGGCCCGCCAGCGGGCCGACCACCTCACGGACCCGGAGGGATCGTGACCGGGACCCGGAGCGAAGGTGTCAAGGTGGACAGAGAGCGCCGGATTCGGCGCATCCCGAAGGGCGAGGATTACCTTTACACCGGGAGCGGAGGCGGACCGGCGCGGATGTTTCGGTGAAGAATTTGGCGCTACTCCACCCAGCCGCCGTCCGCACTCGCTATCTCAATGCGGACTGGTTAAACCAACCCTAACACAGCCAAACTTACCGGCCGGCTCTAGCCAGGGGGCGTTCCCTACGAAGTTGCGTGGCTACAAGAGTTCACATAGGTTGTGAAGTAATGAACCGGAAGCGAATCCATGATCGAGGTTCCAGAGGTGTGCAGGCTCTTGAATCGGCTTGGGCCGAACTTCAGCGTGTCGTCAAGGGTCTCCCGACGGTCGTCTTCGTTTCCCTGAGTGCTACGACAGCGGGCCGCCTTGGGCATTTTGCACGCTCGTCATGGCATTACCTCAAGACGAGGAATGCCCATGAACTCGCAATCAACCCTCGGTTGTTCGAAATTCCGGAGGAAGTGTTATCGACGATGCTCCATGAGGCGGCCCACGCGCTTTTGAACGAACGGAGTGGCAACCCGGGCGTAGGTCACAGCCGCTACTACCACACCAAAGAGTTTCGGGACTGCTGCCTTGAACTGGGGCTTGAATGCACCTTTAGGAACACCCGCTACGGGTTCTGTGACACTGATTGGCAGGGTAAGGAGATTCCCGACCGGTATCAGCCGGTATTGGCGATTCTCAAGCGGGACCTGCCGTGGGGAACAGCAAGGCGCGGTCACTTGCGTCCGATGAGGTCGAGGCCGCTGCCGGACCCCGGCCGTTGCCGGTTGGTTTGTCCATGTGACCGGGCGATCTACCTCGGCAAGAAGTCGGCCGCCGCTGGCCCCATACTGTGCGGCCTCTGCGGCCAGCCATTCAGCCCCCATGAAGAGTGATCCTCGGAACTTGGGTCCCTCGGCGCGTGTCCGAGTGAGCAAGGATGCTTAAGTTTTTGCCGCCTCCTCCCGACCTTTAACCTGTCGGTGGCAAAGCCGCATTGGCACCAAACATCTCTGCTGTGATTTCTTGGCGCAGGTGCATTCCACAATCTTCAGGTGACCAACCTCCATGTGGAGCCTGCCGCCGATTTTGCCTGAAGCCGTGATGGCGCATACCGAGCGGCAGGAAAGAATCCCGTCGGCCGCTCGCAATGCATGGCTCAGGGCGTGGTCGCCCGTGTCGGACTGTCTGCGCAGACCTTGGTTTTGCCCACCATAGGGCGGCACAGCGCCACAACTGCCGAGATTCGCATTCGATTCAGGCGCCGGTCGACGATGGGGCTAGAGCCGGTGGGGGCCGAAGCGAAGCGCACCCTAGGTCGCGGCCTCCACCGTGCGATTGGGGCCCCGTCGGCGGGCGTCGCCGACACTGAGGAGGGTGAATCCAACCGGTGGATGCCTCATTGAGGAGTTGCGGCCCAGACTCGGAGTGCTCTGGAATTTCGGTCAGGATGGACTTCGGCTCAGACGAAAACGGGCTCAAGAAGCCATGCCTTGAATGTCGTTACTTGCGGAGAACTACCGACGTATGGTAAAGTCTTCCGAGTGAGACCGAACCAGGAAACTAAGCGGGATGTGATGACAGGGGGAGCACTCTTCCGGGTGCGCTCCTCGCCGCTGCACCGGGTCGGCATCCGCAAGCTCGCCCGCGAAGGTCGGCTGATTGAAATGGGGCGCGGCATCTACCGCGTCGCCGATGCGCCCCTGGAGTCCCATGAGGACCTCGCGCTTCTCGCGCTGCGGAAGCCTGACGCCGTGGTCTGCCTGCTTTCGGCGCTCCGGTTCCATGAACTGACCACCGAGAGCCCCGGGGCAGTCTGGATTGCCATCGAAAGCCATTCCCGCGCCCCGCAAATCGAGTCCCTTCATCTGAAGGTCCATTACCTCTCCGGGCCTTCGTTTCGCGAGGGCATCGAGACGCACACCATCGCCGGAGTGCCAGTCCGAATCTACTCCGCCGCCAAGACGGTGGCCGACTGCTTCAAGTTCCGAAACCAGATCGGCACCAAGACCGCCATCGAGGCGCTGAAGGACGCCTGGAAAAAGAAGCAAGTGACGACCGAGGATCTCTACCGCTTCGCGCGCGTCTGCCGGGTGCTCAACGTCATGCGCCCCTACCTGGAAGGAGTGCTCGAATGAAGCAGAAGGGTCGAAACGTCGCGGCATCGGTCCAGGCGCGGCTGTTGCAGCTCTCGCGCAACTCCAAGCTGTCCCTTCAGGATTTGTTGGAGCGCTACTGCACGGAGCGGCTTCTCTACCGCCTTTCGCGTTCGCCGCACCATTCCCGGTTCATCCTTAAAGGCGCGATGCTCCTGATTGTCTGGGGTGAAGGATCGAGCGAACGGGTCACACGCGACGCCGACCTGCTGGGCTTTGGCGACAATTCCCCCACGGCGGCGGCAGCCGCCTTCAGGGACATCTGCGCCGTCGCGGTGGACGACGACGGCGTCCATTTCGAGGTCGAGACCATCGAAGCGGAGTCGATACGTGCGGAACAGGAGTATGTCGGCGTCCGGGTCACGCTCCGGGCGCGGGTTGGCAATGCCCGCATCCCGGTGCAGGCCGACATCGGGTTCGGCGATGCGTTCACGCAGGAGCCCGAGGAGATTGAGTTTCCGACGCTGCTCGACATGCCGAAGCCCATCCTGCGGGCCTACACCAAGGAGACGGCGCTGGCTGAAAAGTTCGAAGCGATGGTTTCTTTGGGGGAACGAAATTCCCGGATGAAGGACTACTTTGACGTCTGGCTGCTCTCCGGGAAGTTTGATTTTCAGGGCGAGCGGTTGGCCCAGGCCATCGCCGCGACCTTCGCCCGGCGCAACACCGAGGTTCCGGCGACCGTTCCCGTCGGGCTGAGCACAGGCTTCGCGACCGAACCCATCAAGCAGACACAGTGGAAGGCATTCTGGCGAAAAGTTGTCCGGACCGAGCCCACGCCAGATTTTGAGGAAGTAGTGAGCCTTGCCGGGCGATTTCTGCTCCCGGCCGCCGAGGCGGCCCGGGTTGGCAACGGTTCGCCAGGTCACTGGACAAAGGGCGGGCCGTGGCGTGAACTCTAGCCCAAAAGTCGGGCGAGAATCGGCCACCTCAATGATACCGGAGGCAGGAGTGCGACCGGCCGGCTTTTGCGATTATGCTTGAACCGCCGCGGATGACGAAGCGTCGATCAAGGAGTTGCGGAACGCATAATCTATGTGATACAGTTAAAGCATGGCTTTAGTTGCAAGACACAACGTGCTCCGTCGCTTGCAGACGGAAGTGCCCCGGGGCGGCCCGGTGGACACCGCCCAACTGGCGGCGCTGGGGGTCTCGCCCGCCTTGGCCCACCACTATCTGAAGTCCGGTTGGTTGAGCCGGTTGGGCCGTGGTGTCTTCCAGTTTCCCAACGACGAGCTGCGCGAAGCCGACTGTCTGAAGTTTCTGGCGCGCCAAGTCGAAGGATTCCATGTCGGAGGCAAGACCGCGCTCGCTTGGAGAGGCTTCGGACACAACGTTCCGGCACGGGAACCGCTTTGGCTGTGGGGCCAACGCAACGTCCGCCTTCCGGATTGGTTCACAGAGCGGTTTCCCGCTCGATACACCACCCGCACACCGTTCGCCTCTAGCCTTCCAGCAGGAACGGGTTTGGAACCACTACCGGAACGGCCCAATGGCGTTCCGGTCTCCGTCCCGGAACGCGCGTTGCTGGAAATGCTCAGCGAGGTCGGCATCCACCAAGGTGTCGAGGAAGCGCGGAACATCATGGAAGGCGTGCGTTCGTTGCGTCCGGAAGTTCTTTCTCAGCTCCTGCGGCGCTGTCAGCGCATCAAGGCGGCGCGGCTCTGTGTCCAATGGGCGGAGGAGCTGCATCTTCCCTGGGCGGTGACGGCCCGCCGGGCGGCGGCAAAACACATGACCGGCAGCCGCTGGTCAGCCCGGCTTAAAAGCGGAACCCGGCTCAGCCTCTCCTCCTGATGGATGCCACCTACATCGAGGCCGTGCGCCTCCTGCTCGAAGCGATCCCGGTCCTGTTCAAGGAACCACGGTTCGCGATGAAAGGCGGGACGGCCATCAATCTGTTCGTCCAGGATCTGCCGCGTTTGTCCGTCGATATCGACGTGGTCTTCAGCGACCACACGGCCTCGCGGGAAGTGGCGCTGCGCATGATCGGCGCGGCCCTGGAAGCCGCCCGGACGGAATTGAACCGCCGGGGACTCCAGGCCGATTCGCCGGTCCGCACGCAGGGCGACGAATCCAAACTCTTCCTCCGCCGGGGCCGCCAGCAGGTGAAGGTCGAGGTGAACCACGTCTTTCGGGGCACGATTCTTCCCGTGCAATCGCAGACGCTCACACCGGAGAGCCGCCGCCTCTTCACCGCCGAGGTCGAAGCCCCGGTGCTCGCCACGGCGGAACTCTACGGCGGCAAGCTGGTCGCCGCCTTGGACCGGCAACACCCGCGCGACCTGTTCGACGTGCATTGTCTCTTCGAGAGCGGTGGCCTCACCGACGAGATGGTCGAATGCTTTGTCGCCTATCTCGCCGGACATAACCGCCCGGTCCATGAAGTTCTCTTTTCGCGCGACCAGGACCTCGTCATGGCCTTCGAGAACGAATTCCGGGGCATGGCCCGGATGCCGGTCGAACTCCCGGCGCTGGTCGAGGCACGGCAACGCCTCCGCCGGGAATTGCGTTCTCGGCTCACCGACGACCACCGGCAGTTCCTGCTTGGTCTCGTGCGGGGCGAGCCTCCCTGGGAAGCGATGCGCTGCCGACATCTGTCCGAGCTGCCCGCCATTCGTTGGAAGCTGCAAAACCTCGCGAAGCTGAAACGCTCGTCCCCGGATAAATACGAACGACAAGCTCGCGACCTGACCGACGGCTTTGGACGCTGACTCAGGCATCGTCAGGCCGAAACGCTTCCCCGACGCGTCTCAGCATTGTGCGGGGAAACCGCGTCCAACGCGATGTGACTCAAGCGATGACTTGAACCTTGGCCTCGGGCATCGGGTTGGGAGCGGGACTGGCGAGCACCGGCACCGGAAAACGGATTTCGCGGCTGAGGTCGCTCGCCTGTTGCGATTCGTAAGCGGAGAGCGGAGGCACGACCACCTGCGCCTTGCGAGCGTAGGCGCGATGGACCGCCTTGCTGTTGTGCCCGAGCGCTTCCTGCGCGAAGCGTTCCGGATAGCCGCAACGGCGAGCACGTTCCGCCCACGCGTAGCGGTAGGAATGGAGCGATACTCCTTGGATGTCTAATGCACGGGTCCGCTGCATGAACTCGGTCGCGCGGTCGCCGGGCCGAACGGTCCGCAAATAGGGGAACAGCGGTCCGTCCTTGGGCAGCTCGCGCAGGATACGTTCGACCTCGGCGTCGAAGCGAATCAACGCGTATTCCCCGGTCTTCTTGCGCTGGTAGCTGATCACGCGCTGGCCCCAGTCGATGTCCTCGGTCCGGAGGAAGGCGATGTCGGATTGGGAAGCGCCGATGTGCCAAGCCAGCTCGTAGAACGCCTTGCGCTCTGGGTTCAGTTCGCGAGCGATGATCTTCTGGTGTTCCTCGAAGGTGATCGCCCGGCGTTCGCGGTGGCGAATCGTCGGCCACTGCCGCTTCGGAATGATGGGTGCCGGGAGCCAGCTCATATCCAAGGCGAAGTTGTGGATGCGGCGGAGATACACGTTGGTCGAGACTTTCCCGATTTCCATGGCACGGAGAAGATGTTCCGCGCGCGTTTCGATGAGGGGGCGCTTGATGAATTCCGGCAGGGCCTTGTCCCTGGCCGCGATCTGCCAGCGGCGCTGGGTCTCGCCGTGCTTGAGCTTGATGATTTCGTCGAAGACGTCCTGCCAAGTCCGGGTGGGCGCTTTGGGATCGGCGGCCATCATATAGGCGCGGGCCATCTGGAGATTCACGAAGGGCACCGCGTGGGCCTCGTTGCGGGCGTGGAGCAGGCGTTTGGCGCTGGTGCGGTCCTTGGTGCCCAGGGACTCCTGCCGCCCGGTTTGGGAATCGTGACACCAGAAGACGCGGCCGCGTCGGAACAGTCGAAATTTTGGCTTCATAATCGTTTTGATTACGAAGCGTAAACCGAGCGATTTCCCCCGCGTCAGCGGGTAGTCAGGCGGTGGGTTTCGGTTAAGCCGGGTACGGCTAAAACAGACCTGTTTGCTGACACTTTTGCTGACAGTCGGGCCTTTTTGAGGCCATTTCCCCACCCGAATCTCTCGAAAACCGAGGAAAAACGATTGGAGGCGAGGGTCGGAATCGTCCGCCTGACGTGCAGCGACTGGGCTCAAAATGC
>VFQT010000505.1_pt1 | contig 56238 bp, 57 predicted proteins | sample 3512381 | NCBI WGS metagenome assembly VFQT01 (sample SAMN10412376, study PRJNA504923) | tailings metagenome | isolation source: Relicate 2 Philex TSF3 active mining site | place: Philippines: Tuba, Benguet | collected 2017-08-29
GCACCGATCCCAGCACCGATCCCAGCACTGGATCGACCCCCACGGCCACTGAGCCGTGCACCGGGACACGCTGCGCCCCGAGCACAGCCCCGGCTCCCGGCGATACCAGCGGTCCGCGCCTGCGACCGCAGCGCGGCACCACCATCGTCAACGCCGACCAGCCGGTGATCCTCGACCCCTGGACCCGTGCCGCTGCGACACCCGGACACCGGTTCGTGCCTGCGAGCCTGCGACTGTGGAACGGCAGCACGTGGGTGCGCCAGCACACCGAGCCGGGGGTCGGCACCTGGTCGATCAAGGACGGACGTATCACCTTCGTCCCCGCCCCCGGCTTCACCGGCGAGGCCGTGATCCTCATCCGCGCGCAGGACACCGCACGCGCCACCGCGAGGGCACGGATGAAGGTCCTCGTCACTCCCGTCGACCGCCCCGGGCGGCGCCCCAACGGCGACGTGCCCGCCAGCATCGACTCAGGCAGGTAGCCAGCCCGGACAATCGTCTGTCATCCAATGGGGGACATGAACGTCGTACCCGGGGGCGCGGGCCCGGGTGACACTGCTAGAACCCCCTGAACCCTTGGATGGCTCATGTCACGCGTCGTTCGGCACTTCCGCCGCGCGTCCGTGTCCATGACCGTCCTGGTCGGGGTCCTGGCCGGCGTGACGATCATCAACGGCCCCATCGCGCAGGCAGCACCTGCGCCCAGTGTGGTGACGCTCACCCCCTCGTCATCCACAGTCAGCCCCGGGTCGGTCGTCGACCTGACGGCTGGAATCCCGGTGCTCGATTCAAGTGGGTCCCACACCCAGAGCATCACTCAGCAGATCGATCCAACCCGGGTGAGACTCACTGCCGTCTCGAACATCACCTACCCGCAGGGCTGGTCCCTTTCGTACTCCAGCGATGGTGTGAACTTCTCGGCAACGACGCCTGCTAGCGCTGCTGCCTGGGCGGCCGTCACGCACGTACGAGCCACGGGACAACTGACCACAGACGGCAGCTCGAATGGCAAGCAAATGCTGAGTGGCTCGGGCCTGGCGCCGAACGGAACGTTCGCACCTCCGGCCACGATTGCTAGCCAAGGTGGCGACGGTTTCGACATAGCCTTCGATTCCCGTGGCTATGTCTGGAATGTGTGGCACCACATCACGCCACCGACGGTGGCGGGTGTCCAGTGCCATGACAAAGCCACAGGGGCAAGCTGCGGCGCCAATTATCCATTCGACATCGGTCTACGCGGCTTCCATACGTACTACCACACGATGGAGTACTACGACCCCGTCTACAAGCACCTGTGGATCGCGGTCTTCCGGACCAGCCCGTCCCCCGGCGATGCCGGGTTCCTCTGCCTCGACGTCGCTGATGTGGCAAACCCGAAGTACTGCGGTGGAACTTCCACCGCCTTGGGCGCCAACTCCTACATCTCCCTGAGCGCCAAGCCAACGGACAACCGATTCATGGGCAATTTCGCGTTCTGGGAGGGGCACGTCTATTCCTGGACCAAGACCGGTGCCGTCATGTGCGTCGACACCCAGGCAAACGCCGGTGCGGGAGCCTCGTGCGGAACGCCAGTGACCTGGTCCGCCACGAACTGGGAACCCAGGGGCGGCTCGTCTCCCATGATGGTGTGGGGAAATCGGCTGTTTGCGTTCGGAAATGACTCCATTGGCGGTTGCCTGGATCTCACCACCTTCACGAAGTGCTCCGACGGGTCCTGGGGCGCGTCGGGAAAGGTGAACTGGGGCAGTGCGACCCAGGGTTTCCTTCTGCCCGATTCCTCGGGAACGATCATCGGGGCCTGCACCATTCACTTCAACAACGCCTACTCCAACTGCGTACGACAGAACGGAACCACCTTCGCTCCGCCCACTTCCCTGCTGAACATGATGAAGGGCGGCATCGCCCTAGTCGATGCGACGAGCGGTCTCCGCAAGGTGGCGGCCACGGTCGGCACTCGGGTCTACTGGAGTGACTACTACGGCAACAGCAAGGTGCAGTGCTGGAATGCGACCACCGGGTCCTCGTGCACGGGGTGGCCAGTGACAACAGCGCAGAGCTACACGGTTCAGGCCGACCCAGACCATCCGACCTGTCTGTGGGTGAACGGCAACGTCGGCCAGATCCAGACCTTCACATCGGATGGAACCCCGGGTTGTTCGTGGACGAGTCCGACGTCGTCCATCACGGCTGCGAGCATCGTTCCGCGTATGGCCTGCACTGCGGCTGATGCTGTCAGTAGCTGGAGCACGATCACCCTCACGAGCCCCCCTGCTTCCGACTACACATCGGCCACTCTCACTGTTCTGAACTCGAGCGGCACTGCGATTTCCGGGTGGCAGAACGTGGCTCTACCATCGACTGGCACTCCACTGAGCATCTCCGGTCTTGCCATGGGGGATTCGGGAACCAATCCGACATTTCAGGTGACACTGACCGGGCGTTCAACGTCGACTCAGGTAGGCCTGCAGGTAAGCGCACTCGGGGGTGCTCCGCAGTTGTGTCTCGCGCCTGTGGTCGTCACTTCCTGCCCAACTCCCTCGCTCGGACCCGTCGATGTGGCAGGGCTCGTCGGCGGCTCCACCACCGCCAACGCCACTGGCTCTTCGATCCTCGGAGCATCCACGACGACGTTCACACCGGCCTCCACGTCGTTGACTGTCACAGCCCCGACGGCGAGCCAGTGCGGATCGACGCTCACAGGCAAGGCGAGTGACGGGGACGCCGGGGCGGGTGTGGCCGTCGCAGGCGTGACGGTGTCCCTGGTGGACTCCAGCGGCAACCCCGTCCTCGACGGAGGGGGAAACGCCGTCACAGCGACCACGGACGGCAGCGGCAACTACACCTTCGGCTACCTCACGCCCGGGACCTACAAGGTGCGCTTCCCCGACGCGGGCTCCACGACGAGCGTCAACGCTCAGACCGCCTCGGGCGGTTCCGGCTCGGTCCTGACTGCGCAGACGGTGGTCTCTGGCGCATCGACATCAGGTTCCGTCGTGCTGGCGGTGGGGACCAACGGCGTCGTGAACGGCAAGTACCGCATACCTGCTGATGCCGACCCCGACACGTCCACCGGCAAGCAGGGCACGGCGCAGACCATCACGCCCAAGTCGAACGACACACCGTCCTCGGGGTCGTCCTGGCCGACATCCGGATCCCCGGTGAAGCTGTGCGCGCCCGGCGAGAGTGCTCCCTGCACGCGCACGGCAGCGACGGTCGTGCCGGGGGAGGGGTACTACACGGCCAGCACGGCTGGCGTCGTGACCTTCACCCCCTGCTCGGCGAGCAACACGCCATCGAGCACCACGTATCCCGGACTGAACTGCACGGGCGCCTTCACCGGGGTCGCCACAGCGCTGACGTACACGATCACGGACGCCGCGGGGATCGCGGCGTCCAGCACCATCACGCCCACGGTCGTCCCGGTGCCCGTGGCCCAGAACGACACCAGCACAGGAGCGTGGAACACCGCGCAGGCGATCACGCCACTGACGAATGACCTGCGAGGCAATGCCTATGACACGTCCTATCCGCTCCTGGCCAGCACGATGGGAATCTGCGCAGGCTCGGTGACGTCCGCTGCCTCCTGCACCGGCACAACTGCCGTCACGACGGCAGACGGCACTTACACCCTCAACACCGCCACCGGGGTCGTGACGTTCACACCTCTCTCAACATTCACCGGGGTCGTCACAGCGCCGATCAAGTACGCGGCCGCCGACTCGCTGGGTCAGCGCGTGATTGCCTCCATCACGCCCACGGTTACCGCTCCACCGTCACCCACCGCCGCGGACGAGACGAAACTCGTACAGGTCGGGTCGAATGTGGCGTTCACCACCGTGACGGGCAGTGGAGGGCTCGGCACGCCGGGTGGTCCTGCCCTCGTGACCTCCAACACCACTGCGGGCACGGGGCTATGCCCAGTCGGAACCGTCCTCCCGGCGGGAGTGGCTAACTGCACCCGATCCTGGGTGGCCGTGAACGACGAGGGACGCTACGACCTGGTTGTCGCGACAGGTGTGGTGACCTATACCCCCTGCACCGGATACCTGACGCCGTACGGAAACTGCACGCGAGCGGCAACGTCAGGTGCCATGACGCCTGTCGACTACGTGGTGCGCGACGCGCTGACCTCCGGCGGTCGCACCAACTGGGACAGCGGGCGCCTGACCCCGGTCATTCCCGGTCCGCCGGTGGCGACGGATGACACGTCGACCGGGTCGTGGGACTCCAATCAACTCATCGATGTCCTGGCGAATGACACGGCATCGTTGGGAACGAGCCTGACGGCATCGAGCGTGCGCATCTGCACGACGGCCACCGCCGACGCGTCGTGTAGCGGCACGTCGTTGACAGTCCTGAACCAAGGCACCTACACGGTCGACACCACCACCGGGAAGGTCACCTTCGACCCGTTGCCCGGATTCTCGGGAACGGCCACGCCCATCAAGTACATCGTCACGCAGTCGGACGGCCTGAAGGACTCCGGGACCATCACTCCGCAGGTGACGGCGCCTGCCGGTCCCACCGCCTCGAGCGAGAGCAAGGCCGTGATGCCGGGCGAGTCGGTCTCCTTCACGACCCTGGATCGCTCCGGCGGATTGGCCACGCCCGGCCCTCCAGCCCTGGTCACGGCATCGACCTGCCTGTACATCCCCAGCACGACCACGTGCGATGCCGACGGTGTCGTGACGATCGCGGGCGAGGGCACGTACACCCTGAACGCGGCGACGGGCGTCGTCACGTATGCGGCCGATGCCGGGGCTTCAGCCGGCACCAAGACGGCCATCACCTACAAGGTGGTCGACGCCTTCGGGAACACGGCGACGAGCACGCTCACTCCGCAGGTGCCCCCGCTGCCGACGTCCCTGCCCGACAGCTCCCGGGGCGAGCAGGATCGACCTCAGACGGTGTCGCCGACAGGCAATGACACCCCCGGGCTCGTCGCCGTTCCCCTCGACCCGACCAGCGTGAAGATCTGCGCGGTCACCAGCCCCCAGGGCGCATGCTCGGCGACCAGCGCCACGGGCACGCATGGCACGTTCGGCGTCAACAGCGACGGCTCCGTGACCTTCACTCCCACGACCGGCTGGTATGGCACCGAGTCGATCGCCTACACGGTCAGTGATGCCGAGGGCAGAACCACCACGAACACGATCACGTACACCGTTCTGCCGAAGCCTGCCCCGAGTGCTGTGACGGACACCAGGAGCGGGCCCTACGGGCAAGCACTGACCTTCACGCCGCTGACCGGTACGGCAAGCTCGGCCCAGGCCGACTCCGCGGGCACCGCCCCACCCCAGTCGGTGGGAACTCCCTCGGGTCTGACGACGGACAGCGGCGGACAGACCATCGTGACGCAGGATGTCATCAACATTTCCTTCGGTGCGATGAAGCTGTGCGCCATCGACGATCCGGCGACGGGCACGAACGAGGCCCAATCGCCACCGAACTGCACGGCGACGAGCGTCACGACAGTGGATGGCACCTACGCCCTTGCGGGAACGCAGGTGACTTTCACACCGGCGTCGGGATTCATCGGCACGGCGACTACTCCGGTGCAGTATCAGGTGGCCAATACCTGGGACCTGCGTTCAACAAGTGTCAACACGAAGGACGTCGTTGCTGATCCGGGGGCGGCCGGCGTGAACCAGGTCATCACCTGCACGTCCGGCACGACGCCCTGCACGGCCTGGCGAGTCGTGACGACGACGATCTCGACCGCCTCGGGGGCGCCGGAGACCGCATCCGCCTACCTCATCCCGACGATCGATGCGCCAGCCGCTATCACGGCGGATGACGAGACCGACTCAGGAGCGTGGAACACCGCGGTCAGCGAGGACGTCACGGTGGGCGACACCTCTGGCGCAACGATCCAGGCGAGCAGTGTCCGCCTGTGCGGGTCGAACGACACGTCCCCCAACTGCACCCAGAGCACGGTGACCGTCGGCGATGAGGGTACCTACACGGTGTCGAACGGGACGATCACCTTCACGCCCCTTTCGACCTTCAGCGGCCCGGCGACTCCGATGCGCTACTCCATCTCGGATTCCCTGTCGCGCAAGGCGTCGGCGCTGTATTCAGTGACGATCGCCGCACCGAACCCGCCGACGGCAGCGAACGAGGGCAAGAACCTCATCGCCGGCTCGAGCGTGACCTTCACGACCATCGCCGAGTCTGGCTCGCTCGTCGCCCCCGGAAGCGCAGGGGCGAGCTCCGTGCAGGACGGGGCGGCCTGCCTGCTCACCCCGGGCACGGCCACATGCGATGACGACGGCACGGTCGCAACGGCGGACGGCGTGTATGTGCTCAATCCCGTCACGGGCGTGGTCACCTACACCGCCGACAGTGACGCCCCTGCAGGTGCGAATGCGCCGGTGACCTACCGCGTCATCGACTCACTCGGGCTCACTGCGACGGCAGTGCTCACTCCGACGGTGTATGCGCGGCCGACAGTTCAGACCAAGACCAAGACCGATCTGGTCAACCTTGCCCAGACCTTCGATCCGCTCGCGGGTGACACCTTCGCTGCCGGATACGACAACACGGCCACGTCCGTGCGGCTGTGCGATCCGGGCGTCCCTGACGTCGCACCCGATTGCACCGCAATGTCCTTGCATGTGACGGGGCAGGGGACGTATTCGGTGGACGGCGTCACGGGAGTCGTGACATTCACGCCGGATACCGGATACACCGGTGCCGCGCAGTCGGCCACGTATTCGGTGACCGATGGCCTGGGTCAGAAGGCGTACGCGACGATCTCACCCGTTGTGGTGGCGGCTCCTGATCCGATCGCGGTCAACGATGATGAATCGGCCTACTCCGGACAGTCCGTTGTCTTCACTCCCAACACCAATGACAGCGCGGGCACCTCATCCGCCGCATCGGTGACAGGCCTGACTCTCAGTGTCGCATCGATCAAGTTGTGCGACGTCACCCCGAATGCGCAGACGCCACCGAACTGCAGCGTGAGCACGGTGACGACCGTGGATGGCACCTACACTCTTGATCCCGCCACCGGAGAGATCACCTTCGTTCATGTCGCCGGCTTTGTCGGTTCGGCGACGGTGCCGGTCCGCTACCAGATCTCCAATTCATATGCCGTCAGTGGACAGGCGCAGGCACGCACGACGTCGGCCCTGCTCACGCCGACCATCAATCCGCTGCTGCCGCCAACGGCAGCCGACGATTCCCGTACGACACCCTTGGACACTCCCATCAACGTCGACGTCGTCGCGTCGGACACCGCTGGCACCTATGCGCTGACTGTCGGAAGCGTGCGGCTGTGCGGCCCAACGGACACGGCTCCGACGTGCACTGATCTCTTGTTGGCGACGGCCGATGGGACCTTCGAAGTCAACATGGCCACAGGACTGATCACGTTCACGCCGGCGGCGGGCTTCGTCGGCACGGCGACGGTGACGTACTCCGTCTCCGACAACCAGGGCAATCCGGACTCCGCGGTGCTCAGCGTGACCGTCGTCGCTGCTGGGCAGTCCAGCAGCGGTGCACCGCCTGCCGAAGCACAGGCTGAGCCGACGACCACCACGCAGACCGATGCGTCCGATTCAACCTGCTCCTCGAGTCGGTGCGCGCCTGCAGCATTGCCCTCTGTGGACCCGGATGAGGGTTCGCCCGAACCCGCGCTGCGCCCACAGCGCGGCTCCACGGTCATCAACGCCGACCAGCCGGTCATCCTCGATCCGTGGGTCCGGGCATCCCCGACGCCAGGTCACCGGTTCATCACGTCCAGCCTCCGGCTGTGGGACGGCAGCAGTTGGGTGCGCCAGCACACGGAGCCGGGAGTGGGGACGTGGGCCGTCGTCGACGGGCAGATCACCTTCACCCCGGCCCCGGGCTTCACCGGCGAGGCCGTCATCCGGGTGAGGGCCATGGACAGTTCACGGGCCACGGCTGTGGCGCGGATGAAGGTCGTGGTCGTCCCCGTTGATCGACCGGCACGACGGCAGAACGGCGATGTGCCGGCCGATATCGATGCCGGAGTCGCCCTGGCCCCCACCTGGTGTCCATCGTCGGAGGTGGGGGGAGAGCCCATCGCATGGATCACCGCGGACGGGGTCACCGTCCCGATCAAGCGCGTCACGTATCCGGCCGGCGGCGTCCTTGCGCCGCCGGCCTCCGCGAAGGTCGCCGGGCTGTCGGCACGGCACGCGGGCCTGGATGCCAAGCGCGGCACGAGCGTCCTGACCTGGCACGTGCGCTACGGACCGGGCTGTGACGGTGACCTGAACGTCCTGCTGGGCAAGAGACCGGGTGACACATTCACCATCCGCACGGTCGACGGGGGCAGCACGACCTACCGCATCGACCGAGAGGTCACTGTGCCGAAGGGGCGGTACCCCGGGGCGTGGTTCGACCAGAGCGGTCCGCACCGACTGGCGCTGTTCACCTGCAACGACCTCCGGCGTGGGAAGTTCACGAAGACCACGGCGATCTTCGCGGCGCCGGTCTCTGCGAAGAGGGCGGCCTAGTCCCGCACGGCACGGCCGGTCCGGATCACGGCGCAGCGATTCTCATCCCGTGAGCAGGAATCCTGCAGCCACCTTCCACCGGCGATCAGACGTACGGGTGTCCCAGGGCTGCGGCCCTGGATCACGTCAGCGACTGCCTGTGCTCGAGCGAGGCTGAGCGAGCGGTCGTTGCCTGTCGGCCCCACCGGTTGCACGTACCCAGTGATCGCGTAGCTGCATCGCGGAGCCAGGAAGTCGGCGATGCCTCGGCGGGAATCACGGCTCACGGTGGTCTCGTTCGGCTCGAAGCCGATCGCCAGGGAGGAGGACGTCGGCAGCGAGCAGGTCCGTGGCACCGTGAAGGCCACGGGGCCCTGGACCAGCGAGCCGCCTCCGGCCTGGAGCCTGAAGGTCGAACGAGCCACTCCGGCAAAGCCGCGGGCCGGAGTGAAGAGGATTCGTCCGTCGACGACGCGCCAGGTTCCCACACCCGGGTCGGTGAACGTCCGCACCCATGCCGTGCCATTCCAGATGCGAAGCGTCGACGGCACGGGACTGAACGCGGCGAGAGACTCTGCCGCGTTGATGACCCCGCCATCGGCGTTGGCGATCCCGGACAGGGCGGCAGAGGCAGGCACGGCTGCGCCGGACTCCTGTGCGGCGGGAAGGGGCGGGCCTGGGATCAGTCCAGTGCCGCTGCTGCCCGGCCTGCTGCACGGTTTCGTGAACGCCACGGGAGCGATGCCTGACGTGCCGAGCGAGTCGGTGACCTTCATGGAGGTGCTTGCCGTGCCGCAGAAGCCAGCGACGGGCGTGAACTCCACCTTGCCGTTCACCACACTCCAGGATCCGACCCCGGGATCGTCGTAGGACCTGACCCACGAGGCGCCGTCCCACACCACGACCGAACCGGGGTCCAGAGTCGCCCCGTCGCTCGGGATGGAACCGTCTAGAGGATCGACCGTCCCCGTCGCGCCGTCCAGAGGCGACGACTTCGGTGGGACGACGACTCCTGACTCGGCCTCGGGAAGCGCAGGTGGAGCGGGAATCGGACCCAGACCCCCTGAGCCGCGTTCAGGCAGAGCAGGCGGTGCGGGCTCCGGGGCCGGGAGGACAGTGAACTCCACAGGCGCGTAGCCGACCTTGCCGTTGCTGTCGATGACCCGCATCGTGGTGCGCGCGGTACCGACGAAACCGGGGACAGGGACGAAGCGCACGTCGCCACCGATGACGAGCCAGGTGCCGACCCCGGGATCGGCGTAGGACTGCGTCCAGGTGGTCCCGTCCCAGATGGAGATCGATCCCCCGCTGAAGCTGCCACCACTGCTCGGGCGGCCGCCTTCGGTCGCGTTGACGGAACCGCCGTCAGGTTGGGTGATGGTGCCCCTCTTCGGCTCGAGGGTGACGCCGTCGGAGGTGGGGGAGGGTGCCGGGACCGGGATGGGCCCCAGCCCGTCGCTGCCGGGTGTGCCGGTGGATGTCGGCGTGGGCGTGGGTGTCGGCGTGGGCGTGGGCGTGGGTGTGGGTGTCGGTGTCGACGTGGGCGTCGACGTGGGCGTCGACGTGGGTGTCGGTGTCGACGTGGGTGTCGGTGTCGGTGTGGGTGTCGGCGTGATCGGGGTGAGGGGAAGCTGCAGCTTTCGCCACTGCGCATACAGGGTGTTGTCGCTGGTCATCTGCGTCGGACCGCCGGGGGCGAAGGCCAGATCCGAACCGTCGGCAGACGTGTTCCAGCCGGTGAAGATGTAGCCCGCACGACGGCAGACGGACGAGTCCGGCACGGAGATCCAGACGCCGTCGTACGCCTGATCCGAGGCTCGTGTGCAGCTGCCCTCATTGGCGTTGTAGGACAGCGTCCACAGCGGGACCGGCGGGGTGGTCGGTGCCGACCACACGGCGTACAGGGCCAAGCCGTTGACGGGCATGGTGGTGCTCTCGCCCAGTGCGTAGGCCGGCGTCGTCGCGTTCGGGCTCGTGTCCCACCCAAGGAGCTGCCGGTTCGAATAGGCCATCCCACCGCCGGTAGCGAGGGTGACGGGATCGCCCGCGACGTCGGTCTGGGAGGGCTCGGATCCCGTGCCTCCGTTCGCGGAGTAGGTGATGGTCCGCACGATCGGGGGGTTCCAGATGGCGTAGAGGTCGAGTCCGCCACTGGGCATCGTGACTGATGCAGGAAGCACGTATGTCGGTGTGGTGGCATTGGGGTCGGCATCCCAGCCGAGGAAGGTGTTCGCGCCGCCGCTGAAGCCGTTGCTCGCCAGGGCGACAGTGCTGCCGGCCGCAGCGGTCTGGCTGGCAACGGAGCCGGAACCGCCGTTGCCGTCGTATGTGATGACGGGCAGGGGCGTCCAGACGGCGTAGAGGGCCAACCCGCCGTTGGGCAGGGTGATCGAAGAACCCAGGGGGTAGGTGGTGCCGGACCCACTGCTGGCGGTGTTCCACGAGGACAGCGTGTAACCGGCGTAGGACATGCCGGACCCCGTGGCCAACGTGATGGGAGATCCCACGGTGCCGGCCTGTGTCGACTCCGACCCACCTCCTCCGTTGGCGTTGTAGGTGACGGAGGCATTGATCTGCGGGTCCCAGATCGCATAGAGAGCCAGCACGCCCGAAGGCATGGTGATGGACTGACCTGCTGTGTATGTCGGTGTGGTGGTGTTCGGATTCGTATCCCACCCGAGGAAGGTGTAGGTGACGGCCCCGGAGCTCGGTGGGGTGAACCCGTTCGCGGCAAGGCTCACGCTGGTGCCCGGAGTGCCCGTTGTGTTCGCCACGGATCCGGTGACCCCGGTGCCGTTGCCGTTGTAGGTGACGGCAGCCCAGACGGCGTACAGGGTTGTGGTGGCTGCGGTGAAGGGGAAGGACGCAGCGTCCGCGTAGGCGACCGATCCACCCGGCGTTGTCGCCCAGCCGGCGAAGGTGTGGCCGGATCGCGAGTACCCGTTGGTCGTCAGCGCCATGGCGATGTTCGACTGCTGATTCGACATCGAGCCGGTGGCATCGGCGGCGTTCTTGTCGAAGACGACGGTCTTAGCGACCGGGTAGACGAGCTTGACCGTGCCGCCTCCGCCACTCCCGCCACTGCAGTTCGAGGCCCCGGAGTTCCGAACGGCGCCACCGCCTCCGCCCCCGTACGTCGCCGTGCCCCCGTACGCGCAAAGCTGGCCTTGGGTCGAACTGATGTAACCACCGTCTCCGGCATTCAGTGCACCTATGCCCTGCGCACTGGCGGCCGTGGTTCCCGATCCGTAGAAGGAGCCCCCGCCTCCACCACCTCCGAAGGAGGCGCTGTTCCAGATGGTGGCGCTGCCGCCATTGCGACCGGTCGACGCTCCATTCGATCCCCCACCACCGCCGGCATTGCTGTACCCGCTCGTGGTGGAGGCGTTGCCTCCGGTGTTGCCGTTGCCGCTGGAGCCACCTCGGGGTGTGCCGCCGAGGGTGAAGCTGTTGGTCACCCCGCCGACGCCTCCGGACGAGGCGGACGTCCCTGCGATGGTGATCGATGACGAGCCGCCGGTGCCGCCGGTGCCGCCACCGGCGGCACCTCCGGTCCCTCCCGCTCCCACGACCACACTGAGGACCTGGCCCGGGGTCACGGACCTGCTGGTGAGGATCTGGACCTCGCCTCCGCCACCACCTGAGCCGGCCGTGCTGCTGCCACCTCCGCCACCGCCGCCTCCTCCTCCGACGATGAGGACGTCGACGGAGTAGATGCCCGCCGGCACCGTCCAGTCGCAGGTGCCCACCGTGTTGAAGGCGACTCTCGTGCTGCCAGCGGTCGTGGTGATGTTCGGGCTGCAGGCGGCTGCCTGTGCAGGCTCGGCGCCGATGAGCGAGACGGCGACCACCGTCACAGCAGACAGGCCCGAGACGAACGACCGCAGGCCTGTGCTGGATACGCCGGTAGTCATGCCGTCCCTCGCTGGGTGAACCTCCACGATAGGAGCGGGCCGGGACTCCGCCCAGCGCTTCCAGGCCTCTGCGACGTCATCCTTTTGGTGACACGCAAGGCGACCGCTCTCACCAGGCAGGGTGACGCCTCCTCCTGCCGGCCCGGCCCGGTAGCCTCGGGCCGTGCTGCTCTCCGACCGCGACCTGAAGGCCGAGATCTCGTCCGGGCGCGTGGGTGTCGAGCCCTACGCCGAGACGATGGTCCAGCCGTCGAGCATCGACGTGCGCCTCGACCGCTGGTTCCGGGTGTTCGAGAACCACAGGTACCCGCACATCGACCCGAGCGTCGAGCAGCCCGACCTCACGCGGCTGCTGGAGCCCGATGGCGATGAGCCGTTCGTGCTGCATCCAGGGGAGTTCGTGCTCGGATCGACGTATGAAGTGGTGACCTTGCCTGACGACATCGCGGGCCGACTGGAGGGCAAGTCGTCGCTCGGCCGACTCGGCCTGCTCACGCACTCGACCGCCGGCTTCATCGATCCGGGGTTCAGCGGCCACATCACCCTCGAGCTGTCGAACGTGGCGACCCTGCCGATACTCCTCTACCCGGGGATGAAGATCGGGCAGCTGTGCCTGTTCCGGCTCTCGTCACCCGCCGAGCACCCGTACGGCTCGGAGAAGTACGGCTCGCGGTACCAGGGTCAGCGGGGGCCGACACCCTCACGCTCCTACGCGAACTTCCACCGCACGCAGATCTGACGGCCGCGAAGAGCTCCCGATCCGGGCGGTGATGCGCCACAATCGGTGTGCAGGGTCCTCATGACACAGCCGCACACCTGCCGGCCACACCGGTGCGCTGACCGCACCCGCGCGCATCCGGGACACCGCAGGCCCACGCGGAGGAGACGGGCATGGCAGCGGAGTCGGACAGTCCAGCGTCGGTGCACGGGCGCTCCTCGACCGTCGGTCGGGTCATTGCCGGGCTCGGCGCTGTCGTGGTGCTCGGATACACCGGGCTGGTGCCCTCCATCGTGTTCTTCGCCTCGATCGGGTCATGGGAGTGCCTGGGGGCCAACTGTGATGCGGCCCAGGGCGCCCTGGTGGTCGGAACCGCGGCGGGTTATCTCGGCGGGCTGTCCGCAGCGGTGCTGCTGACGCTGTACGCGTTCCGGCCGCGTCGTTGGACCCTCGTCGTTGCCCTCGCGGCGGTGCTCGTCTCAGCGCTCGCGCTCCTGCTGCAGGTGTGGGGAGTGTCGACCATCTCGTCCGGCCGAGATGCGGGCGCGCAGGCCATGCAGGCCGCGTTCGACGTCGACCAGGTGATGCAGCAGGCTGTTGCCGACACGACGGGCATGTCGGTGTGGAGCACCTCGGGGGTCACGGGTCCGGATGTGCGCGTGAGTGTGTGCCCGGACGACCCGACTGCGTTCCAGGCGATCTCAAGCCTGAATTTCGATGTCGAGGCGAATCTGCCGGCCGAGGATCGCGATGCCATCACTGAGGCCGTGGCGGTGTCGACCACAGCACTCATGCTCCTGCCCGATGCCAGCCTGACGACGCAGTGGTCACAGGACGGCAGCCGGTGGGTGCTGACGGTGACGTCGTCCTGTCAGCCGATTCCCGAGGGGGAATGACGATGAGGGCTCGGAATTTCGCTCCCGTAGGAGCAGCAATGATCATGCTCGCCGCCGCCGTGGTCGCTGCCCCGCAGGCTGCAGCCGCACGCGTGTGCATCCCGCTCCTGTCAGGCACCCAGTGCGTCGACTTCCTCGAGGGACGTCCGACCGAGCCGGGCCTGTCGAAGGGGATGGCCGCCTCGATGTCGCCCCAGGTGCTCACGGGCACGGGCGGAGTGACGCTGCGGGTCTCCGGGTTCCGGCCGCGCGAGGGCCTGCGGCTGTTCAACTACAACATCTTCGGGCAGGACCGGATGGTGGAGTACAGCGCCGGCACCCGGCGAGCCGATGCCAGGGGCGGACTGACCTGGAGGACGTCGCCGTCGACCGCCATCTACGAGCCGGAGTGGGGTAAGCCCGCCCTGTGCGCATACGGAATGAGATCCGGACGGCTCGCGTGCGCCTCGTTCTCCGTTGCGGCGGACACCGCGGACCCGCTGGTTCCCGCGACCCCGCCGGGCGCGAGCGGAGACGTCCCGGTGCCTCCGACCGTCCCGTCGGCACCGTCTCCCTCGCCGGCGACCTCGTCGGACCCCGGCGAGAACTGCGTGGACTACGGCTTCACCACCCTGTGCACGGGTTGACGGCTGGTCGCGCTGCGCGCGAGTTCGTCAGCCGACATGCCGGGCATGCGCAGGGGATGTCAATGCCGGGCGTCACCGCCGGTAGGACACGATGACCCCATGGGCATGCCACCGGAGGCGGAGCTGGAGACCTTCACCTACGAGGACTTCGGGGTGGGCATCCGCTGGCTGGCGGAGCAGCTCGTCGCGCGCGAGTGGATCCCCGACGTCATCCTCGGGGTCGTCCGCGGCGGACTGTTCGTCTCCACTGCCCTGGCCTACGCGCTCGACATCAAGGACGTCCGGCACGTGAACGTCGAGTTCTACACGGACGCGGGCGAGACGCTTCCGGAGCCGGTTCTCATCGGTCAGCCGCCCTATCTCGCCGACCTCGCGGGCAAGCGGGTCCTCGTCGCCGACGATGTCGCCGATACGGGTGCGACGCTGCAGTTCGTGCGGGCGATGCTGCCGGACGATGCGATCGTCCATGTGGCCGTCCTGTACGAGAAGCCGGGCACGACCTACGCGCCGGACCTCGCGTGGCGCTCCACCGACCGGTGGATCCGCTTCCCATGGATCCAGGTGCCGCCGCTACGGGTGGCGGAGGCGGGACGGTCGTCGGTCTAGTCCGCCGAGGTGCGAGCAGGTCACGTGCCGGGGATCATTCAGGCATGGGGATCAGATGAGCCGCCGGGGCTGGACCCTGGTGACAGGCGCCACCGGATACGTCGGGGGCCGGCTCGTGGGGTACCTCCTCGCCGAGGGGCATCAGGTGCGCGTCCTCGTGCGCGACGCCGCCAAGCTCGCCCACACCGAGTGGCGCTCGAAGGTCGACGTGGTCGAGGGCGATGCCCTCGACCACACTGCACTCGCCGCCGCGATGGACGGAGTCCGCACGGCGTACTACCTGCTGCACTCCCTGCAGCAGGGCAGCGACCTCGAGGCGGCGGAGCGTCGGATGGCGGAGGCGTTCGCCCGCGCGGCCGGTGACGCGGGCATCGACCGCATCGTCTATCTCGGTGGCCTCGCCCCCGACCTCCCGACCGACCGCATGTCCCCGCACATGCGGTCGCGACACCAGGTGGGTGCACTGCTGCGCACGTCAGGCGTCTCGGTCATCGAACTCCGCGCGAGCGTCATCATCGGGTCTGGGTCGGCCTCGTTCGAGATGCTGCGCTACCTGACCGAGCGCCTTCCCGCGATGATCACGCCCCGCTGGGTGCGTACCCGCACCCAGCCGATCGCGATCCGCGACGTGCTCCGGTACCTCGTGCTGTCCGCCGACATCCCCGTGGAGGTGAGCCGCGCCTTCGACATCGGCGGCCCGGACGTGCTGACGTACGAGGAGATGATGCATCGCTACGCGGCCGACGCCGGCCTGACGAGGCGCATCATCCTGCCCATCAACGTGCTGACCCCGGAGCTGTCGAGCCACTGGATCAACCTGGTGACCCCCGTGCCGCGCGCCATCGCGCGCCCGCTGGTGCGCTCGCTGCGACATCCGGCGGTGTGCCGGGAGCACGACATCGCCCGGTGGATCCCTGATCCGCCCAACGGGCTGATCAACTTCGACGAGGCCGTGCGCCTCGCGCTCACCCGTGTGAAGGAGGCGCAGGTGGCCACCCGGTGGTCCGATGCTGCGACACCGGGAGTGCCGAGCGAGCCGCTGCCGAGCGACCCGACGTGGACGGGCGGCACGCTCTACAGCGACGTCCGCGAGGTTCGCACGACTGCCACGACGGAGGACCTCTTCGCGGCCATCGAGCGCATCGGCGGGGAGTCCGGCTGGTACTCCTCGCAGTTCCTGTGGCGCACGCGCGGACTCATCGACCGACTGGCCGGCGGTGTCGGACTGCGTCGCGGGCGACGGGATCCGGAGCGACTGTCGGTCGGCGACGCCGTCGACTTCTGGCGGGTGGAGGAGTACATCCCCAACGAGATCGTCCGGCTGCGAGCGGAGATGCTCATGCCCGGGCGCGCCTGGCTGGAGTTCACCGTGCAGGACGAGGGAGCGACCCGCCTGATGCGCCAGCGCGCGGTCTACTGGCCGCACGGCCTCGCGGGTCACGCCTACTGGTGGGGAGTCGCACCCTTCCACGCCTTCGTGTTCCCGCCCATGGCCCGGCACATCGTCGAGCATGCCGAGCAGCGCACGGCGGGAGTCCGAGCCGCACCCTGAACCGGGTGGGGCACGGTCGCGCAACCGGGGCCGGGGGTCTACCGTCCATCCATGGTCGCCGTGCTGCTCAGCGCCGACGCGCGGATCCGCTCCGGAGTCGTCGTGCCGGCAGCGCTGCTCGTGCTGGCGGCCTGGATGGTCCTGACGATCGCCGCCGACCACTCCTCCCTGCCGACCTTCGCACTGATGTGGGCGGCCATGTCGGTGGCCATGATGCTCCCGACGGTCACGCGGCCGATGATGCGCGCGGCCGACGGGTCAGTGACCCGCGCCTGGACCTTCCTCGGTGCCTTCCTTGCCGTCTGGCTGGTCGCCGGCGTCCCGGCCTACCTGCTCATGAGCGCTCTCGAGTGGACTGCCTTCTGGATCGCGCTCGCGTGGATCGTCGCGGGTGTCTACCAGGTGCTCCCGCAGCAGCATCGACTCGTGAAGTCCTGCAGCGCGGTGGCCTACACCGGCCGCGCGTCCGGGTACGGGGCGAGGCAGGGGCTGCGCTGCGTCGCCGCGTGCGCGCCGATCATGCTCGCGGCGATGGTGACGGCGATGGCACTGCCCGGCTTCATCGCACCAGTGCTGCTGCTGCTCGGACTCACCGCCCTGCTCTGCTGGGAGCGCGAGCCCTCGACGCCGCGTCAGGCGATGGTGGTCGTCGGCATGGTCCTCATGCTCGCCGCGGTTGCCGCCGTGATGCTGTTCGGCTCGGGAGCCGGTCACCTGCACGGCTAGCGCCGGGCCCCGATCGTGGTGGGGCGCCGCCGCGCCTGAGCCGCGTCAGCGGGGCACGTCGAGGTCGGCACCGTCGGCCACGTCGCCCACCTCCACGAGCACCACATCCCCATGCTCGCGCAGGAGCCGGCGGGCCCCCTCGTCCCCCCGGGCGACGTCGATCGCCTCGTCCCAGAGCGTCCTCGCCAGGCACACCGGGTGACCCCGCTCGCCGTGGTAGGTGCACTGCGCTGCAGGGGCATCGGCGGACGAGTTGATGAGTCGCTCGATCGCGGAGGTCGTGAGTCCGGGAAGGTCGACCAGCGTGATCACCGCGCGGTCGGCATGGCTCGCATCGCGCAGGTGCGTCAGCCCGGTGCGCAGTGAGGAGCCCATCCCCTCGGGCCAGGCATCGTTGACGACGACGTCCGCACCCTCGACGTGCCCCACCCAGGCCCCCAGCACGACGACCACGGGATCGCACCCGGCCTCGACGAGCACCCGCACCGCGCGGTCGACCAGCCGCTCCCCGTCGACGACCACCGGGGCCTTCGGCTGCCCGAACCGCGACCCGGATCCGGCTGCGAGGACGAGGCCGGCGACCGGGCTCCCGGACGTCACTAGCGCGGCGCCCCGGGATGGATCGGGCCCTGTGTGCCGGCAAGGCGCGCGCCACTGCCGCCCCAGCGGGACTGGATGATCTCGGCGGCGATCGAGATCGCGGTCTCCTCGGGCGTGCGCGCACCGAGATCGAGTCCGATGGGCGAGTGCACGCGGGCGAGCTCGTCGTCGGTCACCCCGGCCTCCTTGAGCCGGATCAGGCGGTCCTCGTGCGTGCGCCGGGATCCCATCGCACCGATGTAGCCGGCGCTGGTCTGCAGCGCCTGCCTGATGGCGGGCACGTCGAACTTCGGGTCGTGGGTGAGCACGGCGATGACCGTGCGGGAGTCGACCTCCTGGCCCGACAGCCAGCGGTGCGGCCAGTCGACTATCACCTCGTCGGCGTCGGGGAAGCGCTTCGCCGTCGCGAACACCGGCCGTGCGTCGACCACCGAGACCTTGAACCCGAGCAGCTTCCCGACGCGCACCAGGGCCGCGGAGAAGTCGATCGCGCCGAACACGATCATGCGCGGCTTCGGGGCGAACGACTGGACGAAGACGTCGAGTCCCTCGCCGAGGCGCTCGCCCTCCGGGCCGTAGTGCAGGAAGCCGGTCGTGCCGGACTCCAGCATGCCGATCGCGTCCTCGCGCACGGTGTCGTCGAGCCGGGTGGTGCCGAGCGAGCCCTCGGCCCGATCACGACGGACGACGATGTGGCGGCCGACGTGATGCGGTCCGGCGACGATGGTGGCGACCGCCACCGGCTCCTCCGTGGCGATGCTGGCGGCGATGCCGTCGAGCTCCGGCCAGGTTTGCTCGTCGACGCGCTCGACGAAGACCTCGAGGATCCCCCCGCAGGTCAGGCCCACGGCGAAGGCGTCGTCGTCGCTGACCCCGTAGGTCTCAAGCCGTGGCTGGCCGTCGGCCAGCACCTCCTGGCCGAGGTCGAACAGGGCCCCCTCGACGCACCCGCCGCTGACCGAGCCGACGGCCTCGGTCTCGTCCGTGACGAGCATGGACGCTCCGGCGGGGCGCGGCGCCGAGCGCCAGGTGCGCACGACGGTGGCCATGGCCGCCGCACCATGTCGGGCGCGAACGGCCATCAGCTCGGGGAGTACCTCGCGCATGACCACTCCGATTCCCCGGGCCGTTCCCGGGCACGCGGTCAATAATGGCCCGATGGGCGAGATTCGGCTGGTCGAAGTGACCGAGCGGCTGCTCGACGTCCATGCCCTGGCGGCCCTCGTCGACGACCCCCGAGCAGGGGCGGTGGTGACCTTCAGCGGGACCGTGCGCGACCACGACCACGGCCGGTCCGTGGCGACCCTGACCTACGAGGGGCACCCCACGGCCGAGGCGGTGCTGGGTGAGGTGGCCAAGGAGATCGAGGCGCGCTTCGATCCCATCGCCCTCGCGGTCGCCCATCGGGTCGGGCCGATCCCGATCGGGGAGTCGGCCCTCGTCGCTGCTGTGGCCACGGCCCATCGCGGTGACGCGTTCGCGGCCTGCCAGGCCCTCGTCGACCTCACCAAGGAGAAGCTCCCGGTGTGGAAGCACCAGGTCTTCGCCGACGGCACCGACGAGTGGGTGAACTGCGCATGAGCACCCATCTCGGCATGCCGGCGCCCATGGCCGGTGAGGCGACGGGCGTGCTGGTCGACTCCTACGGCCGCGTGCATCGCGACCTTCGGGTGTCCGTCACCGACCGCTGCAACCTGCGCTGCACCTACTGCATGCCGCCGGACTTCTCGGACTGGATGCCCGGCGACCACCTGCTGTCGATCGACGAGCTGATGACCGTCGTCGAGGTGGCCGTCAGCCAGGGCGTCGAGTCGATCCGCCTGACCGGCGGCGAGCCGCTCGTGCGCCCCGACATCGTCGAGATCGTGCGGCGCATCAACGCCCTGCCCGAACCGCCTCGTGTCACCCTGACGACGAACGCGCTCCGCCTCGCCGACCTCGCGCAGCCGCTGGCCGATGCGGGCCTCGAGCGCGTCAACATCAGCCTCGACACGCTCGACCCGGAGCGCTTCACGCGACTGACGTTCCGTGATCGCTTCGACGATGTGCTGGCGGGCATCAGCGCTGCGCTCGCCGCTGGTTTGCATCCGGTGAAGGTCAACACCGTCCTGATGCGCGGCATCAACGACGACGAGGCGATCCCCATGCTCCGGCACTCGATCGAGAACGGCTGGCACCTGAGGTTCATCGAGCAGATGCCGCTCGACGCGCAGGGCTCGTGGGAGCGGGCGGAGATGGTCACCGCCGCCGAGATCCACGAGCTCCTCGGGGCCGAGTTCCGTCTCACGCCGAAGCCCGGTCGCGGCTCGGCACCGGCCGAGGAGTTCGTCGTCGACGATGGTCCCGCGACCGTCGGCATCATCGCCAGCGTCAGCAAGCCGTTCTGCTCCGCCTGTGACCGGCTGCGCCTCACCGCCGACGGGCAGATCCGCAACTGCCTGTTCGCCCGGGACGAGACGGATGTGCGGGCCACCCTGCGCGACTCCTCACTGTCGGAGGTCGAGCGGCGCGATCGCATCGCCCGGCTGTTCGCGACGGCGACCTGGGCCAAGCTGCCCGGGCATGGGATCAACGACCCGTCCTTCGTCCAGCCCGATCGCCCGATGAGCGCCATCGGGGGCTGACGTGGGCGTCGAGGTGCACCTGTTCGCTGCGGCCCGCGCCGCGGTGGGCGAGACGGTCGTGACGGCGGATCCGGGGACCCTGGGGGCGATCCTCGATGACCTCCAGGCGCGATACCCCGGGTTCGCCGCGGTGCGGCCCCGGTGCTCCTACCTGCTCGACGAGGTCGCCTGCACCGATCCGGGCGCCGAGGTGGGGGCGGGGAGCCGGGTGGACGTGCTGCCGCCCTTCGCCGGGGGCTGAGACCTCCTGTTGCTGCGTCAGTAGGTGGGGTCAGGATGCCCGTTGAGCCCCCACCTGCTGACGCACCAACGGGCAGTGGGCCGGGCGAATCCGGTCACATCCGGCCCGCGGGCCGGATAGCGTGCCAGAACGCACCTGATCGACCCGGAGGACCCATGGAGCTCGAGAACACGTTCGTCGTGCCCGCCGACATCGACACGGCCTGGGACACCCTGATCGACGTCGAGTCCATCGCGCCCTGCATGCCAGGGGCGACGCTGACCTCCTTCGACGGCGAGGAGTTCGCCGCGAACGTCAAGGTCAAGCTCGGTCCGGTGACGATGAACTTCGCGGGCAACGGCCGGTTCGTGTCGATGGACAGGGCCACGCACGTGGCCGTGATCGAGGCGTCCGGCCGTGAGACCAAGGGAGCGGGCACCGCCGGAGCGAACATCACGGCGACGCTCACGTCCGAGGGGCCCAACAGCACGCGCGCCACGATCGTCACCGACCTCACCGTCACGGGGAAGGCCGCCCAGTTCGGTCGTGGGGTGATGGCCGACGTCTCCAAGCGGCTGATCACCCAGTTCGCGAGCAACCTCGAGCAGGTGATCATCGCCCGGACGCCGGCGGAGTCGGCGGCACCGGCGGCGGACTCACCTCCGTCGGACGCTGCTGGCGGCCTGACCCCCTCTGCTGCCGCACCCAGCCCCGCAACCCCAGCCCCGATGCCGAAGCTCGACAACGAGGCCCTCGACCTCGGCAACGCCGCCCTCGTGCCCGTGCTGAAGCGGGTCGTGCCCGTCGTCGTCATCATCGGCGTGGCGGTCGGCGTCGTGTGGTGGCTCGCCTCGCGCTCGTGACGCATCGGGCGCGCACTCGATCTGCTGCGCACCTACACTCGCCGCCGTGTACGACATCGCGTTGAGCGTCTCGGCCTGCGCCCGATCGGGCACCCGGGCCGACGTCGCGTGGATGATCGGCCCGACCGTCTCCGACGAGGCGCTTGCCTTCACGCCGGGCGGTGGTCGGATCGGCGCGGTCATGGGCGGCGCCTTCGACGGCCTGCTCGCCGACGCGGCCGCGCGGCAGCTGCCCACGGGGCGTCTGGTCCGGCACACCGTGAACGAGTTCGAGAGCCAGCTCAGCGGCCTCCCGACGGGAACCCCGGTCGAGTTCCTGGTCGTGCCGGCCGAGCAGTTCCCCGCCGATGTCTGGCCCCTGCTCCTGCAGCGTGAGTCGATCGCGGTGACGGCCTCCCTCGACGACGACGTCGTGACCGGGGTTGCGGTCGCGACGGCAGCGTCAGCCACGGGGGCAGCCCGCGACGCGCTCGAGTCCGGCCGACCCCTGGCCCTCGTCGGCGAGCGGGAGATCGTCACGGTGGTCACGCCCGTACCGCGTCTGGTGATCGCGGGTCAGGGGCCGATCGCCGATGCCCTGGCTGCGCAGGGGGCGCTCCTGGGCTGGCGCACCGTGGTCGATCCCCGCCCCGCCAACGTCGTCGGCCTCACCGCGACCCTGTCCCCCCTGGACAGCGTCGTCGTCATGGGGCACGACGTCGAGATGTCGAGCACCTGCCTCATGGCCGCGCTGGAGAGCGATGCGGGCTACATCGGAGCGCTGGGATCGCTGGCCATGCAGCAGTCCCGCGCCGACTGGCTGGCGCTGCGCGACGTCACCGACCTCAGTCGCGTGCACGGGCCGGCCGGCCTCGACATCGGGGCGGACGGTCCGGCCGAGATCGCCGTCTCGGTCATCGCCCAGGCCGTCGCGTGGCGGCACGGCCGGGCCTGAGACCCCGCTGTCGCCCGTTCGACGACGTCCCGCATAGGGGGTTTGTCGTGGATTGCTCATTTCGGGTTGCGGCACCTTCGCCACGGGTCTTTGATGTGCGAATCGTCACATCGGGGGATGAGCCAGCGGTCGGAAGGAAGTCCCATGGCAGTCGAGTCCACCGGGCATGAGGCCGGATCCCCGCGCCTGTTCGCCCTTGTCGAGAACTCTCCTAAGACCGGCGCCAGCCCGACCGTGTGGGCATGGCCGCAGATCATGGACTACTTGAAGGTGGCGGGCCAGCCCGTGCAGGGCCCGTGGCCCCCGCACCAGGAGCCCCGCCCCGACCCTGATGCCGACTCCCTCCCCGTCGCCGTCCGCGACCCGCAAGGCTAGATCCGAGAGGAATCCATGTACCCGTCGCGTTTCGCCTACGAATCACCCACCTCGCTCGCCGAGGCCATTGCCCTTCTCGATCGGGGCGCCGGTGAGGCCAAGGTTCTGGCCGGCGGCCAGAGCCTCATCCCGATGCTGAAGCTCCGGTTCGCCGCTCCGGCCATGCTGGTCGACATAAACAACATCCCCGGTCTGGACTACCACCGGCTCGACGCCGACGGCACCCTGCGCATCGGAGCGCTGTGCCGCCACGAGGACCTCGAGTTCTCGACGATCATCGGCGAGTCGCACCCGACCCTGGCCGCCGCCGCATCCCTGGTCGCCGACCCCATCGTCCGCACCCGCGGCACGTTCGTCGGATCCGTCTGCCATGCCGACCCGCAGGGCGACTGGGCCGCGACCATGGTCGCCCTGGGCGGCCACATCGTGGCTCAGGGTCCCAACGGTCGGCGCACCATCGACGTCCGGAACTTCGTCCTCGGGCCCTTCACCAACGCCCTCGCCTACAACGAGATCGCGGTCGAGGCGGTCATCCCGGCCGCCACGGGCAGGGCGGTAGGCAGCTACCTCAAGCTGGAGCGGCGTGTCGGCGACTTCGCCACGGCGTCCGTCGCGGTGGCCCTCGACATGCACGGGGACGTCGTGCACCGCGCCGGCTGCGCGCTGGCCGGAGTCGGCGGCCGCACGATCGACGCCAATGACGCCATCTCCGTCCTCGTGGGCAAGACGCTGACTCCCGAGGACATCGACGCGGCGGCCGATGCTGTCGCTGCCGTGGCTGAGCCGCGCACGGACCACCGTGGGTCGTCCGACTACAAGCGGCACATCGTCAAGACCTTCGTCACCCGCATTCTGAACAACATCGCCCACTCCGAGCAGAAGGCAGCCTGACCATGACGAGCCTGTACAACGAGGTCGCCGCAGACCCGGGGGCCGATGTCCCCACCCGGCGCATCACGATCACGGTCAACGGTGAGCCCCGCACGGTGGATGTCGAGCCCCGCCTCCTCCTCGCCCACCTGCTGCGCCAGGGCCTGCAACTGACCGGCACGCACACCGGCTGCGACACCACCAGCTGCGGTGCGTGCACGGTGCTGTTCGACGGCCGCCCCGTCAAGAGCTGCACGATGCTCGCGGTGCAGGCCGACGGCCACGAGGTCGAGACCGTCGAGGGGCTGTCCAGCGCCAGCGAGCTGCATCCGGTGCAGGAGGGCTTCAAGGAGTGCCACGGCCTGCAGTGCGGGTACTGCACCCCCGGCATGATGCTCGCCTCCAAGGCCCTGCTCGAGCGCAACCCGAACCCCACGGAGGACGAGGTTCGCTGGGCGCTCTCCGGCAACCTGTGCCGCTGCACGGGCTACCAGAACATCGTGAAGTCCGTCCTGTGGGCGGCGGAGAAGATGCGCGCGCAGAACGGCGAGGAGGCCTGATGTCCGTTGACGAGATCAAGATCGGCGGGATGGGCGCGAGCCGCCGCCGAGTCGAGGACAACCGCTTCATCCGCGGCAAGGGCCGCTACGTCGACGACATCGTGCTGCCGGGGATGCTCCACATGGAGATCCTGCGGGCCGACGTGGCGCACGCACGCATCAAGTCGATCGACACCTCCGCTGCATGGGAAGTGCCCGGCGTCCGCCTCGTCCTGACCGGCGAGATGATGGCAGCCCGCAACCTCGCGTGGATGCCGACGCTGTCGTACGACACGCAGGCGGTCATGGCCACCGACAAGATCCGCTTCCAGGGCCAGGAGATCGCTGCGGTCATCGCGGACGATCCCTACATCGCCAAGGACGCCTGCAGCCGCATCGTCGTCGAGTACGAGCAGCTCCCCGTCATCGTCAACCCGGTCCAGGCGCAGGATCCGTCCATGCCGCTGATCCGCGACGACAAGGAGAACCAGCCGACCAACAAGATCTTCGACTGGGAGATCGGCGACAAGGCCCGCACCGACAAGGCCTTCGAGGAGGCCGACGTCATCTCCAAGCTCGAGCTGCACTACCCGCGCTCGCATCCGTCGCCGCTCGAGCCCTGCGGCTCGATCGCCGACTACGACCGTGCCACCGGCAAGCTGACGGTCTACATGACGACCCAGGCCCCGCACATCATCCGTGCGGCGGTCGCCATGGTGGCCGAGCTGCCCGAGCACATGATCCGCATCGTCTCCCCGGACCTCGGTGGCGGCTTCGGCAACAAGGTGCCGGTCTACCCGGGCTATGTCATCTCGATCCTGGCCTCGATCCTGACGGAGCGACCGGTCAAGTGGATCGAGGACAAGACGGGCAACCTCATCTCGACCGGGTTCGGTCGCGACGTCTACCTCAAGGGTGAGATGGCCCTGCGCAAGGACGGCAAGATCCTCGGGATGCGGATGCACACGGTCTCCGACCACGGTGCGTTCTACGCCGACGCCCAGCCGACCAAGTTCAAGATCGGCCTCATGCACTCGACCTTCGCGTGCTACGACGTCCCGGCCGCGCATCTGACCAGCGAGGGCTACTACACGAACAAGGCGCCGGGTGGCGTCGCCTACCGCTGCTCGTTCCGCGTCACGGAGGCCATGTTCTTCCAGGAGCGCATGATCCACGCCGCGGCGAACGACCTCGGCATGGACCAGGCGGAGTTCCGCCGCGTCAACCTCGTCAAGGACGACATGTTCCCGTACCGCACGGCGTTCGGGTTCCTGACCGACTCCGGTCAGTACGAGAAGTGCCTCGAGGTCGGCATGGAGGCCATCGGCTACCGCAACTTCAAGCAGGAGCAGGAGGAGGCCCGCAAGCGCGGTCGCCTGCTCGGCATCGGCATCTCGACGATGACGGAGCCGCTCGGCGCCGGCAACAGCCGGGAGTACGACATCCTCGGCATCAAGATGTTCGACTCCGCGGAGCTGCGCATCCACATGACGGGCAAGGGCATCCTGCGCACCGGGGCGAAGACCCAGGGGCAGGGCCACGAGACCACGTGGGCGCAGATCGTGGCGCACGAGCTCGGCATCCCGGCCGACGACATCGTCGTCGAGGAGGGTGACACCGACACCGCTCCGTTCGGCATGGGCACGTACGCCTCCCGGTCGACGCCTGTCGCGGGCGCTGCGGTCGCCATGGCGGCGCGCAAGATCAGGGCCAAGGCCCGCAAGATCGCCGCTCACCTGCTCGAGGTGTCCGAGGAGGACATCGAGTGGGAGCTCGGGCGCTTCTACGTGCGCGGCAACAGCGACCGCGGTGTCACCATCCAGGACTGCGCCCTCGCGGCCTACAGCAACATGCCTGACGGCATGGAGCCCGGCCTCGAGAGCACGTCGTACTACGACCCGCCGAACCTGACCTGGCCGTTCGCCGCGTACTTCTGCAAGGTCGAGGTCGACCCGCAGACCGGCGTGTGGGACGTCCTGAACTTCGTGGCCGTCGACGACTGCGGGGTGCGCATCAACCCGATGGTCGTCGAGGGACAGGTCATGGGCGGGCTCACCGAGGCCTACGCGATGGCGAACATGCAGTACATCACCTTCGACGAGTCGGGCAACTGCATCGGATCGAACTACATGGACTACCTCCTGCCGACCGCATGGGAGACCCCCGGGTTCGAGCTGCACGAGGTCGTCACCCCGTGCCCGCACCACCCGATCGGCGCCAAGGGCGTCGGCGAGTGCGCCACGGTGGCCGGACCGGCTGCGTTCGTCAACGCGGTCATGAACGCGATCGAGCACGCGGGTGCGCGCAACGTCGACATGCCCCTGATGCCCAACCGGGTCTACGAGGCTCTGCACACCGGCAACGACATCTCGGGCATGCCGCCGGTGAGGGTCGACTGACGTGCCTGATCAGTCACCTGTGGAGGGGGTCGACGTCATGGCTCGCGCGGTCGAGCTCATGGCGCGGGGCGAGTCGTTCGCCATGGCGACAGTGGTCTGGCGCCAGCCTCCGTCGTCCGGGCATCAGGGATCGCGTGCGATCGTCATGCCGGACGGCACCCTCCACGGGTGGATCGGTGGTGCCTGCGCCGAGCCGGTGCTGATCCGCGAGGCCAGGCGTGTTCTGGCCGAAGGCACGTCGTCGCTCATCTGGCTGGGGCCGGAGGAGGACCTCCGCGGGATGCACGTGCCCGATGGCGTCATGACCGTCCCGATCTCCTGCCAGAGCGACGGTGCCCTGCAGATCTTCATCGAGCCGGTCGCCGCGGCGCCGCACGTGGTCGTCGTCGGGCGTTCGCCCATGGCCATGACCCTGGTCGACCTCGCCCGCGGCGTCGGCTGGCGGTCGGAGCTCGTGAGCCCGGAGGCCTTCGCGGCCGCTGCAGTGCAGGACGCGTCGGCCGTCATCGTCGCCACCCAGGGCCATGGCGACGAGGAGGTTCTCGAGGAGGCACTGCGCGCGAACCCCGCCTTCATCGGACTCGTCGCGTCACGCAAGCGAGGCGACGTCGTCCGCGGCTACCTCGGGGAGCGAGGGGTCCCGGCCGATCGTCTCGGGCGGATCCACGTCCCGATCGGCCTCGACCTCGGCCATACCAACCACCGAGAGATCGCGGTGTCGATCCTCGCCGAGCTCGTGCAGATCCGTGCCGCAGGGGGCCTCAAGCCGCAGCAGCGCACTCTGCTGCCGGTCATCGAGCCCGTCGAGGTCGTCGACCTCGTGTGCGGCATGACGGTCGAGGCGGTTCCCGCCAACCGGCCGTTCGAGCACCAGGGCACGACCTACTACTTCTGCGCCCCCGGGTGCAGGAAGGCATTCGAGAAGGACCCCGAAGCGTTCGTCCCACGGGAGGTTCCATGCTGATCAACCAGTCATTCCAGATCGACCAGCCGGTCGACCAGGTCTGGAAGTTCTTCGACGACATCCCGCTTGTCGCGAAGTGCATCCCGGGGGCCGACCTCACCAACCAGGTGGGTGACGACCAGTACGAGGGTGACGTCATCATCTCCGCCGGCCCGGTGAAGCTCGAGTTCTCCGGCTCCGTGAAGATCAAGTCCCGCGACGAGGGGCGCAAGGTCCTGGTCCTCGATGCCTTCGGCGCCGACAAGAAGGGCCGTGGCTCAGCGACGATGATCATGCAGATCTCGCTGAAGCCGCTCGGTGGATCGACGGACGTCACGCTGAACATCGACCTGTCGATCTCGGGCGCCGCGGCCCAGTACGGCCGCGGGCTCGTGGTCGACGTCACCGGCGTCCTGATCGAGCAGACCGCTGGCTCGATGAAGCTGCGCATGACGGCCATGGCCGAGGGGCGCGACCCCTACGCGGTCGACGCTCCTCAGGCGGCCAGTGGCCTGGCCATCGGCTTCACCGCCTTCATGCGCGCAGCCAAGCGCGTGTTCGCCCGCTTCTTCCTTCCCTACGAGCCGGCTCCCAGCCGCTAGAAACGGAGACCGCACATGAGCCTGTGGTGGATCGGGAACCTGATCCTCATCATCGTGATCGTTCCGGTTCTGGTGGCGCTGCTCAACACGCTGCTGGGCGCGCTGGAGCGGATCCGCGGAGCGTCTCAGGACACTCTCGACGGCGGGGTCGCCCTCATCGGCGAGCTGGACACCACGCCAGCCCTCCTGGAGAAGACCGACCTCGTCATCGCCGATGTCGCCAATGGAGCCGTGCGCTACGCGGGCCCCGTCTCGAAGCTGCTGGGTTAGGAGACCACCATGCCAACCGAAGCAATCGTCACGCTCGTCGTCGGGGCGGTGATCATCGCCGCGGCCGCTCTCGCGCTCACCCGGGTGATCATCCACCTCGCAGCGACGTCGAAGACCCTCGGCGTCCTCGACGGCGGGGTCCAGGTCATCGTCGACAAGACGGCGACCGTGCCCTCGACCGTCGCGTCCGTCAACGCCAGCCTGGCCCCCGTCCGGGCCTTCGCGGACTCGATCTAGGGAGGGGCCATGGACTTCACCGGACATGAGGGATGGCTGATCGGCTTCATCATCGGAGCCGTCGTCGTCCTCGTCGTCGTCGTGCTCGTCGTGTCGATCCTCGCCCTGGCGTGGCGGATCGGGACCCAGGCCGGGAGCATCCTGAACGGCCTCCAGCAGGCCGAGCGCAACACCGCAGGGCTCAAGCAGCTCAACGAGACCATCGAATCCGCGCTGGCCGTCATCGCCGGCCTCAAGCGCGGCCGCGCAAGGCTGGGAGGCTGACATGGATGCGCAAGTGGAGAACCTGTGGATGTGGGCGAACATCCTCGGCTCAGTCGTGGTCGTCGCCGTCGCGGCCCTGCTCACCCTGCTCGTCATCTTCGTGCACCGGATCCACGGTCGTGTGGCTGCCATCAACTCGACCCTCGAGGCGACTAAGGCCAACACCGCGGACACTGCCCTCATCACCACCACGGCGGGCGGCGTCGAGGCTGTTCTCGCAGAGGGCCTCGAACATCATCTGTTCCTCGGACGAGTACTGGACAAGGTGCGCTCATGAGCGGTCTCGCGTTGTGGTCAGTCATCAATGTCGTCGCGCTCATCGCGGGCTTGGCGATCTACCTCTACATCGTCGGTCGTCAGCTGAAGACGGTGGCGGGCGGGCTGGAGACGGCCGCCGACACTGTCTGGGACATCAAGGCCGACGCTGAGGCCATCGCCCCCGGACTCACGGCGATCAACACGACCGGCAACGTCGTCGCCGGTGCGCTGCCCCTGCTCTACGGCATGGGTGAGGGCATCGTCGTCGGAGCCACCTTCGTGCACGAGGAGCACGTCGCCGAGGGTGTCAATCGCCCGGCCATGGGCACCAGGCGGTCGAGGTTCATGGAGAGCGTCGGAGTCGACATCTCCTGACGTCTACGCCAGACGCCGGAAGCGGCCCGCCTCAGGTGGGCCGCTTCTGCGTTGTGAGGGCGTCGGTCATGGCCGTGTCGTACTCACCGATCCACTCGGCCTTCCATGCCTGGTCGAACTTCTCCAGATTGCAGCTGGGTGCGTAGATGGCGCACAGCTCCTGGGTGATCTGCTCGCGATGCGCCGTCGTGCCACCGGGGACGTCGAGCCAGCACACGTGCAGGTTGAACTTGCCTCCGGCGCGCTTGATCCACGAGGCGGAGCGGGGATGCCGGAAGGGAAAGCCCTCGGCGCTGAGGTCGTCGGCGTGGCCCACGAAGATCACCGCGAAATCCTGCGGACGCTGGGGGTTGTCCTTGGCGAGGATGGCGTAGACCGCCGGCTGGGCGGGCGGCGTCCAGCCGGCCAGGGCCCGGGGCCCCTCGAAGGCGTAGCCGGCCAGGCTGCCGAGCCGGATCACGGGATCTCGTCCTCGAAGTCGTCGTCCTCGGCGATCGACTCGGCGTAGGCGACCGGCCACGCCGGCAGCGAGGTGCGCGCCACGGCGGCGGCGAAGCGCTCCAGGGCGATCTCGACGGCCTCGTCGGAGGTCTCGGCCTCCACGACGATCTGGGCGCCGTAGCCCATCGTGCCCATGCCGGTCGCGATGCCCTCCAGGGGTGCGACCGCATCCGCCAGTTCGACGATCTCCTCCAGGGTCGTCTCGCGGTCCCCCTCGGCCGCGAGCGAGATGCTGTACCTCATGGTCACCCCACCTTCGCCAGTCGGTTCGCCAGTCGCTCGAGGCTAGCGAGGTTGTGGCCGGAGTGCACTTCGTCGATGTAGGGGTCGGCGACGATCATCCCCAGCGAAGCCGGCACGTAGACCTCCACATCGCCGCGGTGCGGATTCACCCAGATCACCCGGTGGGCGATGCGCGACAGGCTCTCCATGGCCTCCGAGAGGGCCTGCGGCTCGCCCCGGTCGAGGCCATCGGAGCAGATCACCACGATGGCTCCCCGTCCGAGGCGCGAGCGCCGAGCCGCGCGCGTGTACTCGCGCAGGGAGTCGCCGATGCGGGTGCCGCCATCCCAGTCGAACACCGACTCCCCGGCGGTGCGCATGGCCTCGTCAGGATCCCGACGGTCGAGCTGACGCGTGATGCGGGTGAGCCGGGTCCCGAAGCAGTACACGTCGACACGTGCGTTCGCCCGGCGGGCCGAGTAGGCGAACTGCAGCAGGTTCCTCGAGTAGTCGGCCATCGAGCCGGAGACGTCCAGGATCAGTACGAGGGGCCGCAGCTTCTCCTTGCGGGTGCGGTACTGCAGGCTCCCCGGCTCGCCGAGGTTGCGCATGGTCTCGCGCACCATCCTGCGCATGTCGAGCATCGAGCTGCGGCGCGTGCGCGTCATGCGATGGGTGCGTCGCTTCGGGGGAGTGATGCGCATCCTCGAGATCAGACGCCTCACCTGGCGAAGCTCCGCGTCGGTGCACTCCGCGAACTCCTTGTGGCGGTAGACCTCCGTGGTGCTCGCCACATAGCCGAGCTTGATCTCGTCAGGGTTGATCTCGCCCGGGAGCCCCTCCTCGGTGTTCGGGATCTCCAGCGTCGCTCCTGCATTGGCCGAGGAGCGCATCATGCGCTTGGCAGGCCCCTCCTCGGTCAGGCTCTCGCCCAGGAAGTACTCGCGGAAGACGACCTTGTAGACGGGGAAGTGCTCGCGGCGTCGCACGAAGCAGGCGCGGCCGGCCCAGTACACATCGAGCAGGTCGGAGACGCGGAGTTCGGCCATGCCGGCGCAGAAGGTCAGGACGTCATCGGTGCCGATCGGAAGCCCGGCGTCACGCAGTGCGTTGCCGAACCCGACGAACAGGGCGTCGATGTCGTCAGGCGACGACATCGCTGATGCTCTTCGTCGCGAACTCCAGATCGTCTCGATCCTTCACGACGGCACCAAGGGTGTCGAGGGCGATCTCCTCGGAGAGGGTCTGGGCCCCGAGCGCGTCGAGGCTCGTGGTCCAGTCGATCGTCTCGGCGACGCCGGGCAGCTTCTCCAGCTCCATCTCCCGAAGGCGGTTGACGGCGGCCACGACCTGGTCGGCGAGCGCGGTGCTGACCTCGGGGATGCGCGACCGCACGATCGCCACCTCGCGGTCATGCGGCGGAAACCCGATCCAGGTGTAGAGGCAGCGTCGCTTGAGGGCGTCGTGCAGCTCACGGGTGCGGTTCGAGGTGAGGATGACGATGGGCCGAGTCGCGGCCTTCACTGTGCCCATCTCGGGGATCGTGACCTGGAACTCGCTGAGCAGCTCGAGGAGGAAGGCCTCGAACTCGTCGTCGGCACGGTCGACCTCGTCGATGAGCAGGACGCACTGCTCACCCGCCCGGACGGCCTGCAGGAGAGGGCGCTCGACGAGGAAGCGCTCACTGAACAGATCCTCGTCCGACGACGCCAGCTCGGCCTGGCTCAGGGCCCGGACGTGCAGCATCTGGCGCGCGTAGTCCCACTCGTACAGCGCGTGGTGGGTGTCGATGCCCTCGTAGCACTGGAGCCGGATCAGGTCGCGGCCGAGCATCTCGGCGAGAGTGCGCGCGAGCTCTGTCTTGCCGACGCCGACCTCACCCTCCAGCAGCAGGGGCTTGCCGAGCTTGAGGGCGAGCAGCAGGGTGGTGGCCAGGCCGCGGTCGGCGATGTAGCCCTGCTGGCCCAGCTGCTCGGTGAGCGCGGGGACGGTGAGGCCGTCGAAGGAGCCGGTCACGGCGGTCAGCGATCGTCGCCGAGCACGAGTTCGCCGATCGAGGAGCCGCCCAGCTTGCCCTCGCGACGCAGCTTGTTCCGCCAGGCAGTGCCCATGTCGACGCCCTCCTCGGCGAACCCGTCGAAGGAGACGTCCTTCATGTTCCGGCACACCTTGTTGGGGTTGCAGTCCTCGTCGAGGTCGAGATCGGCGGGGGACTGCTGCCAGATGCCGCGCAGGACGTCAGCGGTGTCGTCGCCGTGATCTGCCATGGGGTCTCCTCCTGAGGGCTACGGCAGGCTAGCAAGGGTTCCTGCCTGCCGCATGCGGGAAAAGCACGGATCCCGGGGGTCCCGGCCGGGCTAGGGTGCCGACATGAGCGCACCCACGGGCCTGGAACTGCTCGTGCCCTCGCCCCAGGTGCTCGCCGAGAGCATGGCGGCGCACGAGTACCTCGCAGATCCGGGCCTGGCGACCGCGCTCTTCTGCGCGGTCCGCCTGCCCCAGCCCCTGCTGCTGGAGGGCGAGGCCGGGGTGGGCAAGACGCAGTCCGCCAAGGCGCTCGCGGCCCTGCTCGACACCCCGTTGATCAGGCTCCAGTGCTACGAGGGCATCGACGCCTCCGAGGCCCTCTACGAGTGGAACTACCCCCGTCAGCTGCTGGGCATCCGACTGGCGGAGGCGCAGGGACGCTCACTGGACGAGGAGTCACTGTTCTCGCGCGAGTTCCTGATCGAGCGGCCGCTGCTGCAGGCCCTCGAGCATCCGGGTCCGAACCCGGCGGTGCTGCTCATCGATGAGGTCGATCGTGCCGACGAGGAGTTCGAGGCCTTCCTGTTCGAGATGCTCGCCGAGGGTTCGCTGACGGTGCCGGAACTCGGCACGCTGTCGGCGAAGGTGCCACCCATCGTCATCCTGACGTCGAACCGCACGCGTGATCTCCACGATGCGCTCAAGCGTCGCTGTCTCTACCACTGGATCGACTACCCGGACCTGGAGCATGCGACATCGATCATCGCGCTGCGTGTGCCGGATGCGCCGGACGCCCTGGTGCAGCAGGTCGCAGCCGCGGTGCAGAGGCTCCGGGGCATCGACGTGCAGAAGCCGCCGGGTGTTGCTGAGGCGATCGACTGGGTGCACGCTGCGATGCTGCTGGGAGTCCAGGAGCTCGATGCAGCCGGCGTCGGCCGCACACTCGGATCGGTCCTGAAGTACCGCGAGGACCAGGATCTGGCCCGGTCGGAGGGTCTCGCGTGGGTGGCGGGCGCCTAGCCGACGGTCCCGCGGCCGACGGACGCGACGGACTCTCGGCCGACGACGTCTTCGTCCGGGTCGTCGCCGCCTTCGGCGATCAGCTGCACGCAGCGGGAGTGCCGGTGACTCCCGAGCGATCCACCCGCTTCGCGCATGCGCTCACTGCGACACAGCCGCAGACCCTCGCGGACGTCTACTGGCTCGGGCGTGTGACGCTCGTGACGGCCCGACAGCAGGTGGAGGTCTACGACCGCATCTTCGACCGGGTCTTCCGCGGCCAGCTCACGTTCACTGAGGTGCCGAAGGACACGGTGACGTCGGACGTGCCGCACGACGTGACCACGGCCGATCTCAGTCCCGACGACTCCCCGCAGGCGGAGGCGGCACAGGGATCAGGTGAGCGCACCACGTCGACGCCCGGACGGAGTTCGGATTCCGACGACGACGGCACTGATCAGCAGGTCCTCGCAGCGGTCAGCATGACCGAGCGTCTGGCCACCCGAGACTTCGCGTCGTGCACACCGGACGAACTGGTGCTCATCCGTCGACTCGTCGAGCAGCTGCCCGTGATCCCACCGCCGCGGCGCGCACGACGCATGCGCCGGCATCGATCCGGCAGCGTGCTCGACATGCGAGGCACTCTGCGACGATCGCAGCGGACCGGTGGGGAGGCCGTGCACCTCATCGCACGTCGGCACACGCAGCGGCCTCGTCGCGTCGTGCTCATCGCCGATGTGTCTGGATCGATGGAGCCGTATGCCCGGATCTACCTGCACCTGGTGCGCGGGGCGGTGCGGGCCCTCGGAGCAGAGGCATTCGCCTTCGCGACACGTCTGACGCGGCTCACGCGCCAGCTCGACGTCGCCGACCCCGATGTCGCCTACCGGCGCGCGCTCGAGGCAGCACCGGACTGGTCCGGTGGGACGCGGATCGGCCGCGCACTGGCGACCTTCCTGGACGAGTACGGCCGTCGCGGCATGGCGCGGGGAGCCGTTGTCGTCATCGTCTCCGACGGCTGGGAGATCGACGATCCGGCACTCGTCGGCGTATCGATGCAGCGGCTGTCGCGACTGGCGCACCGCATCATCTGGGTGAACCCACGCAAGGCCTCAGCAGCGTACGAGCCCCTCGTCAGGGGGATGGCTGCTGCTCTTCCCTACGTCGACACATTCGTCTCGGGGCACTCCGTCCGCGCGCTCGAGGAGGTCATGGCGGCCATCGCCGGTGCGACGGAGCGGGCGACGCCGGGGCACAGGCGGACTAGGGTGCCCGCATGAGCGATCTGACCCACCTCAACGAGCGCGGCGAGGCGCGAATGGTCGACGTCACGGCGAAGGACGTCACGACTCGCGAGGCGACGGCGCGCTGTCGCGTGAGTGTGTCGGCCGAGGTCTCTGCGCTGCTCGCGACGGGCCAGATGCCCAAGGGTGATGCCCTTGCCGTTGCACGCATCGCTGCGATCCAGGCCACCAAGCGCACCCCGGACCTCATCCCGCTGTGCCACCCGATCGCGGTGCACGGAGTCGACGTCGAGGTGAGCCTCACGGATGACGGAAGCGCGGTGGAGATCCTCGCCACGGTGCGCACCGCCGATCGCACCGGCGTGGAGATGGAGGCGCTCACGGCGGCTGCCGTCGGGGGCCTGACCGTCATCGACATGGTCAAGGGCAGGGACCGCACCGCTGCGATCACGCAGGTCGTGCTGCTGGAGAAGAAGGGTGGCCGATCGGGTCACTGGGTGCGTGGCTCGTGAGCTTCACCGCCCGCGTCATCACCTGCTCCACGCGCGCGGCAGCAGGCCAGTGGGACGACACCTCGGGTCCGATCATCGTCGCGGGCCTGCGTGACCTCGGGATCGAGGTCGGGGCACCTGTCGTCGTCGCTGATGGTGAGCCGGTGCTCGAGGCACTGCGTGCCGCCGTCGCGGACGGGGTCGACCTGGTCGTCACGACGGGCGGTACCGGACACACGCCGCGCGACCTCACGCCCGAGATGACGAAGCAGGTGATCGATCGGGAGTCACCCGGTCTGGCCGAGGCGATCCGCACCTACGGGGTCGGCCACGGGGTGCCGACCGCGATCCTGTCGCGCGGTATCGCCGGAATCGCCGGCACCACGCTCATCGTCAATGCGCCGGGTTCCAGCGGCGGCGCCAAGGACACGGTCGCCGCGCTCTCACCGGTGCTGCTGCACGCACTCGACCAGATCGCCGGCGGGGATCACACGCGGGCGTGATGGATCCGCCGGCTCACTGCGGCGGGATGGCGGGTGTCACGTCGGTGTGACGGAATGCGTCGCCCTTGAACAGCAGAGGCTGGCGCAGGTGAGTCGCCAGGGCGTAGGAGAAGCAGTCGCCGAAGTTCAGCCGGGCGGGATGTCCACTCCCTCGCCCCATGCGGCGGTACGCATCGCGGGCGATCTCGGCCTGTAGCCGATCGACCGCGATGACCTCGATGGCCAGGCCCTCGACGAACCGATCGAAGGCACCCGCCGCACGAGCGTCGATGACGACGCCGGCCTCGACGTAGGTGGTGGCGCTCATCCTCAGCACGGTGGCCGTCTCGAGGGCATCGGCGTAGAGCTCCGCATCGGGCTCACCGAGACACACGGCTGCGGCGGCCGACGAGTCCACGATCATCGGGGCAGGCCCGTGCTCTCGTCGTAGAGGTCGTCGAAGGCCGAGCCCGCCTCGGCGACGTCCTGCTCGCGCGCCGCCGCGATGAGGCCCTCGATCGCCTGGCGCCTGCGCATGCGTGCGTGCCCGTGCTCGTCGAGGGCGGCACGGAGGGCGGAGATCACCGCCTCCGTCATGGTCGTCTGCTCGAGGGCGGCGAGATCCTTGGCGAGTCGGTGGGCCTCGGGATCCTTGATCGTGAGCATGGGTGGAGTATACCTATCTGTGTGCTTGTGTACAGAAGTTATCCACAAAAGGTCTGGTCTGAGTCACGGTGACACACCGATCTCCTAGGTGACACACTCAGTCCATGCCCACCGTCCGGCCACGCCACCAGATCACCGAGACCGACGACATCGCCGCTGCCCTCGACATCGGCTGCCGGGCGTGGCCGCGGGAGTCGCGCTCTGAGGTCATGCGCCGCCTCGTCCTGTTCGGCGCTGAGCGCATCGCCGAGAGTCCCGTCGAGCGGGCACTGGAGATCGAGTTGGCGCTCAAGGAGCTGATCGCCTTCGCCGAGGACTACCCGCCGGGATACCTGGACACGCTTCGTCAGGACTGGACGGACCCCACATCGTGACCGCCGTGATGCTCGACGCGAGCGTCCTCATCGCGGCCATGCAGCCTGAGGACTCCCACCACAAGCACGCGCAGCGCATCCTGAGGCACCACGCGGTGAGCGAGGGGCTCCTGGTGCACGGCGTCACCCTCGCGGAGTCCGCTGTGGGTGCAGCGCGAGCCGGACACATTCAGACTCTGCAACGTTCCTGCCGACGCCTCGGGCTCACCGTCCTCCGCCCAGACGACGGTGAGCCCTGGCGCGTGGCGATCATGCGCGCAGAGACCGGCCTGGGCCTGCCAGGCTGCTACGTGCTCGATGCGGCCCGACGAACACAGGCACTGCTGGCGAGCTTCGATGCACGTCTGAACTCAGCAGCCGTCGCGATGGATATCGGGCTGGTGGACTGAGCGAGCGATCGTCAGCCAGTCGGCAGCTGCATGAGCACGCACGCGGCCCCGGCGGGATCGAGAACGGGGGCCATGCGTCCGAAGGGCGTGTCGAAGGCCGGGCTGAGCATGGTGCCCCCGAGGCGGGCCATCGCCGCGACCGAGGCGTCGACATCGGCGACCGCGAAGTAGCTGAGCCAGTGCGGGGGGAGATCGTCGTGACCCATCATGGGGCCGACCCCGCCGGCGGGGAAGGACCCTCCCGACGGGGTGAACGTCGTGTACTCGTCGCCTGCCATCGGCACCGCGGCGTACTCCCAGCCGAACACGGCCCCGTAGAACTCGCGGGCCGCATCGGGCTCGGGGGTGCGCAGGTCGCACCATGCCCAGGCGCCGGCTCGGCCCGTGGCGCCGAAGCCCTGCATCTGCTCGGCCTCCCACAGCGCGAACACGGCACCGGTCGGATCTGCGGCGACGACGAAGCGGCCGGCATCGCCGACATCGTGCGTCGGCATGATGATCGACCCGCCGTTCTCCAGGATCGCGGCCGCTGTGCGATCCGCATCCTCGGTGGCGAAGTACAGCAGCCATGCTGGCGGCGCACCCTCGGCGAGCGGGCCGATGCCGGCGACCTCGCTGTCGCTGCTCACCGCCATGCAGTAGCCGCCGAACTCCGGGCTTCCCTCGCTGATCGACCAGCCCATCACGTCGGCGTACACATCACGTACGGCGTCGATGTCGGGTGTGCCGAGATCCACCCAGGCGGGCGCGCCGGTGGGATGTGCCTGAAGGGTCACGAGTGCCTCTTCCGTCGCAGAGAGCCGCCTAGTAGCGGGTCGGCCGTGAGGTTACTCTGGTGGCGTGGTCGATCGGTCGAAGACAGTCACGCGCAGGACAATGTCGTCCTCGGGTCATGACGTCAGTTTCTGGCTGAGCAAGACGGTCGCGGAGCGGGTCGGCGCCCTGGTGGAGTGGCGCCGAGAGTTCGAGGGGTGGACCGTTGAGACTGAACCGGGACTTCCACGAGTTGCTCGAGTGCTTCGCCCGCAATGACGTCCGCTACCTGATCATCGGGCTGGAGGGGTTGAAGGCGAACAAGGGAGCCGTCGGCCGCCTTCAGGACCTCGCCGATGTCGAGGCGCTCGAGGAGCGTGCGTAGTAGCCTGTGCCGCTGTCCGAGCCCTAGCCCTTGGCGGCCTCGAGCAGGAGCGTCGAGACGTCCTTGACCTCGACACCCGGCGCCCCGCCCTCCTGCTGGCGGACGGTGACCGCGTCGTTGAGCATGACGGAGCAGAACGGGCAGGCCACGGCGATGGTGCTCGCGCCGGTCGCGATGGCCTCGTCACCGCGGTTCATGTTGACGCGCGTTCCGATCTTCTCCTCCATCCACATGCGCGCACCGCCGGCACCGCAGCAGAAGGACTTGTCGCCGTGTCGCTCCATCTCCACCCGTGACGCCCCGGCTGCGCTGATCAGCTCGCGGGGCGGGGTGTAGACGTTGTTGTGGCGGCCGAGGTAGCACGGGTCGTGGTACGTGACCTTCTGGTCGACTGGGGCCACGGGGGTCAGGCGTCCCTCCTTGACCAGCTGGTCGAGCAGCTGGGTGTGGTGGACGACCTCGTAGTTGCCGCCGTTCTGCGGGTACTCGCGGCCGAGGGTGTTCAGGCAGTGGGGGCAGGTGACGACGATGCGGGTCGCCTTGATCTCGTTGAGGACCTCGACGTTCTGCATGGCCTGCATCTGGAACAGGAACTCGTTGCCCGCGCGTCGGGCCGGATCACCCGTGCAGGTCTCGCCCTCGCCGAGCACCATGAAGTTGACACCGGCGATGTGCATGAGTTCGGCCACATTCTTGGTGGTCTGCTTCGCGCGGTCCTCGTAGGCGCCCGCGCACCCGACCCAGAACAGGTACTCGACATCGGCGGGGATCTCGTCCTCGCCGTCCATGCCGAAGACGCGCACCTCGAAGTCGACCTCGGAGATCCAGTCGTTGCGCCCGGAGGCGTTCATGCCCCACGGATTGCCCTTGGTCTCCAGGTTCTTGAACAGGCCGTTGAGCTCGGTGGGGAACTCCGAGGCGATCATGACCTGATTGCGGCGCATGTCGACGAAGTGGTCGATGTGCTCGATGTCGACCGGGCACTGGTTCACGCAGGCGCCGCAGGTCGTGCACGACCACAGGGCCTCCTGGTCGATGACCGGCAGCTCCAGGCCGGTGGTGCGGTGTCCGTCGAAGGTGTAGCCGTCCTCCCCCTCATGCGCAGAGCCCTCGCGCGAGCCGATGAAGGGCCGCTCGACCTGCTCCTTCACCTGGGTGCTCACCGACGCCAGCGCCTGCTCGTGCATCTCGCCGAGGCCGGGATGCTGCCCGTCGGCGGCCATCAGGTACGGCGCCTGCGTGAACATGGTGTCGCGCAGGTTCATGATCATCAGCTTCGGGCTCAGCGGCTTGCCCGTGTTCCAGGCCGGGCACTGCGACTGGCAGCGGCCGCACTCGGTGCACGCCATGAAGTCGACGTAGTTCTTCCAGGTGAAGTCGCCGATATGGCCCTTGCCGAACGTCGCGTCGTCCGGCGGATCCTCGAAGTTGACCGGCTCGCCCTTGTAGTAGATCGGCAGCAGCGGGCCGAGGGCGTTCGGGCGGCGCGAGGTGTAGACGTTGACGGGCGCCGAGAAGATGTGCAGGTGCTTGGAGTGCAGCACGATGAGGAGGAACACGAGGATGACGGTGACGTGGGCCCAGATGAAGACCGTCTCGACCCACAGGTTCGACTCGCCCAGGGGGGCCAGCCAGCCGCCGACGATGCTCGACGCGAACGCGCCGCCCATGTCGTTCGCGTAGATGGTGTCGATGATCGTGTTCGTCTTCGCGCCGCGGTAGACCAGCAGAGTCGCCACGACCAGGAAGATCATCAGCAGCACCAGCCAGGCGCCCTTGGTGTGCGAGCCGAAGAAGCGCGACGCCCGACCCTGCTTCGCCGGGTTGTTCGCCAGCCGGATGATCGCGAACATGATGATGCCGACGAGGACGAGGACGGCGAAGAGGTCCTCCATGAAGCGCACGACCTGCCAGGTGCCGATGACCGGGATGTGCCAGTGCTCGATCACCAGCTCCCCGAATGCGGTGACCACGGTGATGCCGAGGATCAGGAAGCCCCAGAACGCGAAGACGTGGGCGATGCCCGGGATCGTCCACTTCAGGAGCTTCTTCTGGCCCAGCACCTCGGTGGCCTCGGCCTCGACGCGCTTAGGCGCATCCGTCGTGCGGCCGACGGCCGGCTTCCCGGCGCGCGCGAGCGAGACCAGGAACCAGCCGCGCTTGAGGGCGAAGGCCAGCAGGACGATCGTGATGAGGGCGCCGACGATGGCCCGGATCCAGATGTGCTCCACGAGGGGACACTATCGCTTCGTGGACGTCCTAGTAGTTCGGTGTGAGCGGATCCTCACACGCTGACCCCTGAGCGAGCGAACCGGGGCGAACCGGGGCATAGTCGCTGCGCAGCACCAGTCCAGCAACGGAGGTTCCGATGGCCAGGGTCGACTTCACCGTCGAGCGGACGATCCCGCTGCCGGCGCGGGTCGTCTTCGACGAGCTGGTCGACTGGGCCGGGCATGCGGAGTGGGTTCCGCTGACCCGGGTCGAGATCCTGAAGGGCGATGGTGGGCCGGGCACGGAGTTCATCGCCACCTCGGGGATCGGCCCGGCGGCGCTGCCCGACCGGATGCGCGTCGACACCCTCGATCCGGAGGCGATGACGGTCGGCATCACGAAGATCGGCCCGGTGCTCAGCGGCACGGTGCGCCTGCGAGTGGTCGGCTTCAGTGAGTCCTCGTGCCGGCTCGAGTGGGTCGAGGAGATCGTGGTTCCGTACACCCCTCAGTTCCTTGCACGCCCCATCGCCTTCGCGGCCAAGCGGGGATTCACGTCGGCCATCACTCGGCTGGTGAAGCGGATCCAGGCCTGACGGCGGGAACGTACGTGCGTGGCTAGTTGAGGGGCGCGACCGCGTCGATGTCCGAGGCGGGTGTCACGCCGCCGGAGACCTCTGACAGCTCCTCGTCGGGGACCAGATCGTGCTCAGGTTCCTGCGGACCCTGCTGCGTCATGGTGATGCTCCCTCGTGCGGTGTCACGACCCAAGGTCCATCATCACTTCGATGTCACCCAATAAGTCCTGAGTGGAAGTGTCATTCCACGTCCCCCCGGCGACCTCCGATACCTCCTCGTCGGTCATTTCATCGTCGGCAAGCCGGGGCTCGTCCTGGGGTTCCAACTCGTTGGTGTCCTGGCCCATGGGTCCTCCTGGGGTGTCGTGCCGAGCAGCGCCATGCTCGGCTCGATGCGAGTGTAGGCCGCACTGCGGGTCAGGGTCTAGGCGTTCGTGCTGTGGCCGATCGCCTCGCCGTCAAGCGCGGATGGCGCACGCCCGCGACGCGCATGGTGACGGGGATCCAGCCGCACCGACAGTCGGAGAATGACAGTCAGAGAATCTGGTGAGCGGCTCCGACCATGGAGTATCGCTCTCCTGCGCGTCGGTCCAACGAGATCAGGGTCGCCCCATGTTCGCGTGCGGTCTCGGCGATCACGCAGTCGTAGATGGCCCCGCCCGCCACGCCACGCTCGGCGAGGATCTGCATGATGCGCCGATGACCGTCTGAACTCAATGTCAGGGCCTGGTCTCGAAATGCGCTCGACAGGAAGGTGAGGCAGTCACGTGGCGAGAGTCGGAACGGCGGGGGCAGTCGGGTCAGGGTTGCGTACGACTCCGCCAGCACGTGAGCGATCGACACCGGGCTCTCGGCGATGACGTCCTGAAGTTGCTCGCGCTCCCGTGCTTCGTACGTGGTCACTGCGCGGACTATGACGCTGGTGTCAACGACCTGCACGGGCAGCCTTGTCCGACCGATCACCCCGCACGTCGTCGATGACGCCGCGGACGTCATCGATACTCAGTTCAGGGCCATGGCCAGGGCCAGGGGGCAACGGGAAGCGGATGCCGTGGCGGGTCTCCCAGTCGACTTCCCCATCGGCTGGCGTGATCTCGATCGTCCCCTCATGGAATCGAAAGTCCACCCGAGTTCCAGCCGTCAGACCGGCTCGCTCACGAAGGGCCTTGGGGATGACCACTCGCCCAGCTGCGTCGATGGTAGCCGTCATGGCAGAAAAATACCACTGCTACGGAGGCTGGCTACTGTCGCAGGATGCCCATGATCGCTGGCACCTGCGTCCGCAGGAACTCCTCCGCGGTGGCGAGCTCGGGGGCCAGGAAGCGATCCGGCCCTGGCCCGGGGACGCTCGCGCGAAGCGACCGGATGACCGCGCCTGTCTCGGGGGACGGCTTCAGCGGTGCCCGGAGCTCGATGGCCCGGGCCGCGGTGACCAGCTCGATCGCCAGGATGCTGCGCAGGTTGCCGACGACCTTCCGGAGCTTGCGCGCACTGTGCCATCCCATCGACACGTGGTCCTCCTGCATCGCGGAGCTCGGGATCGAGTCGACGCTGGCGGGCGAGGCCAGGCGCTTGCTCTCGCTGACCAGGGCCGCCTGCGTGTACTGCGCGATCATCAGGCCGGAGTCCACCCCCGGGTCGTCGGCGAGGAACGGCGGCAGGCCGTGGCTGCGCGCCTTGTCGAGCATGCGGTCTGTCCTGCGCTCCGACATGGAGCCGACGTCCGTCGCGGGGATGGCGAGGAAGTCGAGCACGTACGCGACGGGCGCCCCGTGGAAGTTGCCGTTGCTCGACACGGTGCCGTCGTCGAGCACCACCGGATTGTCGATCGCTGCAGCGAGCTCGCGCTCCGCGACTGTCCGTGCGTGCGCGATCGTGTCGCGAAGGCCACCGGTGACCTGCGGTGCGCAGCGGAGGGAGTAGGCGTCCTGGACCCGGGTGTCGTCCTCCTTGTGCGAGGCCACGATCTCGGAGCCCTCGAGTGCCCGGTGCATGTTCGCCGCGCTGGTCGCCTGGCCCGGATGGGGACGCAGAGGAGTGTGCAGCTCGGGCTGGAAGACCGCGTCCGTGCCGAGAAGCCCTTCGACGCTCATCGCCGCGGTGAGGTCCGCGACGTCTGCGAGCTGCTCGAGGTCGGCGATCGCCAGCACGAGCATTCCGAGCATCCCGTCGGTGCCGTTGATCAGCGCGAGGCCCTCCTTCTCACGCAGTTCCAGCGGCTCGATGCCCGCCTCGGCGAGGAGATCAGGCACGGGGCGCTCCTCACCGTCCGGTCCGACGGCCCGCCCCTCGCCCATCAGGACGAGGGCGCAGTGCGCGAGAGGAGCGAGATCGCCGCTGCAGCCGAGGGAGCCGTACTCGTGCACGATCGGCGTGATCCCGGCGTTCAGCAGGGCGGCGATGGTCTCCGCGACGACCGGGCGTGCACCGGTGTGGCCGCTGCAGAGGGTCTTCAGGCGCAGCAGCATCAGTGCCCGCACGACCTCGGTCTCGACGACGTCGCCCATGCCGGACGCATGCGACCGCACCAGCGACCGCTGCAGCTGCACCCGCTTCTCCACCGGGATGGGGGTGTTGGCCAGGGCGCCGAATCCGGTGGAGATCCCATAGGCGGGATCGGCCGATGCGGCCAGCTGCTCGATGCGCGAACGGCTGCGATCCATGGCGGCCCGGGCCTCGTCGGTGATCTCGACGCGAGTGCCGTTGCGGGCGACAGCGACGACGTCGTCGAGGGTCATGCCCGCGACGGAGATCCGGACGGTGTCAGCGGTCACGATGGCCAGTCCCTCGCACTCGGACGCCACGGCGCCACACCCGGTCGATGAGGTCCACACCCGGACGGTAGGCCAGGTGGATCGGATCCGGTGCATCGAGCACCACCAGATCCGCGCTGCTGCCGACGGTGAGACGTCCGATGTCGTCCTGCCGGAGGGCGCATGCTCCTCCGAGCGTCGCTGCGGTGAGCGCCTCGGCCGGGGTCATGTGCATCTCGCGGACGGCCAGGGCGATGCAGAACGGCATGCTCGTGGTGTAGCTGGAGCCCGGGTTGCAGTCGGTGGCGATCGCGACGGTGACGCCGGCATCGAGCAGGCGGCGGGCGTCCGGATACGGCGATCGCGTCGAGAACTCAGCACCCGGCAGGAGGGTGGCGACTGTCGCTGAGTCCGCCAGGGCGGCGACGTCATGGTCGTCGAGGTGCGTGCAGTGGTCGGCCGATGCGGCGCCCGCCTCCACCGCGACCTGGACGCCCGGCCCGCGCTGCAGCTGGTTGGCGTGCACGCGGGGAGAGAGGCCGGCGCGCACGCCTGCGGCGAGGACCTCCCGGGCCTGATCTCCGTCGAAGGCCCCGCGATCGCAGAACACGTCGATCCAGCGGGCGTGCGGTGCGCAGGCGTCGAGCATCTGCCCGGTGACGAGTGCGACGTAGCCGGCAGGGTCGTCGGCGAACTCCGGTGCCACCACGTGTGCGCCCAGGAAGGTGGTGTGGTCGGTGAACTCCTGCGCGATGCGCAGTGATCTGGCCTCGTCGACGGTCGTGAGTCCGTACCCCGACTTGATCTCGAACGTCGTGCTGCCCGATCGCAGGAGCTCCTCCGTGAGCCGCGCGATGTTCGCGCGCAGGGTGTCGTCGCTCGCGGCGCGTGTCGCATCGACGGTGCTCCGGATGCCTCCGGCCGAGTAGGCGGTACCGGCCATGCGGGCGCTGAACTCAGCCGCGCGGTCACCGGCGAAGGCCAGGTGGGCGTGGCTGTCGACGAATCCGGGGATCACGGCGCGGCCGTCGACGTCGACCGACTCGTCGGCCGACGGAGCAGTGTCAGCGTGGCCCACCCAGGCCACCCGACCGTCGTCCATGACGAGCGCCGCGTCGAGGATGTCGCCCTCGTCGGACTGCGTGGAGAGCAGTCCGATGCCGGTGACGAGGGTCGACGTCATGGGTGGATGCCCTACTCCGCGCCCTCGAGCATCGGGATGCGCACGCCGCGCTCAGACGCCACGTCGACCGCCCGGTCGTAGCCGGCATCGACATGGCGGATGACGCCCATGCCGGGATCGTTGGTGAGCACGCGCTCCAACTTCTGGGCCGCGAGTTCGGTGCCGTCGGCGACGCTCACCTGACCCGCGTGGATCGACCGACCGATGCCGACACCGCCGCCGTGGTGGATCGAGACCCAGGAGGCACCGGAGGAGATGTTGAGCATCGCGTTCAGCAGCGGCCAGTCGGCGATCGCGTCCGAGCCGTCGAGCATCCCCTCGCTCTCGCGGTAGGGCGATGCGACGGATCCGCAGTCGAGGTGGTCGCGGCCGATGACGATAGGGGCGCTCACCTCCCCGCGTGCGACGAGGTCGTTGAACGCCAGGCCGGCTCGGTCGCGCTCGCCGTACCCGAGCCAGCAGATGCGTGCGGGAAGTCCCTGGAAGGCGACACGCTCCTGGGCCATGGTGATCCAGCGGCGAAGGTGGTCGTTCTCGGGGAACAGCTCCAGCACCGCGCGGTCGGTGCGCGCGATGTCCTTCGGGTCGCCGGAGAGCGCGGCCCACCGGAATGGTCCCTTGCCCTCGCAGAAGAGCGGACGGATGTAGGCGGGGATGAAGCCGGGAAATGCGAAGGAGCGCGAGTACCCGCCCTTGCGCGCCTCGTCTCGGATCGAGTTGCCGTAGTCGAACACCTCGGCCCCGGCGTCCATGAAGTCGACCATGGCCTCGACGTGCTTTGCCATGGAGGCCTGCGCGCGGTCGGTGAACTCCTCGGGCTTCTTGTCGGCGTACTCGCGTGCATCGTCGAGGTCGACGCCCTCGGGGATGTAGTAGAGCGGATCGTGCGCGGACGTCTGGTCCGTGACGATGTCGACCTCGACGCCACGGCGCAGCAGCTCGGGCAGGACGGTGGCGGCGTTGCCGAGGAGTCCGACGGACACCGCCTTCCGCTGCTGCTTGTAGCGCGTCACGCGGTCGATGGCGTCGTCGAGGTTGTCGGCGATCTCGTCTAGGTAGCGCGTCTCGACGCGGCGGCGCAGTCGCGTGGGATCGATGTCGATGATCAGACAGGTGCCCTCGTTCATCGTGACGGCAAGCGGCTGGGCGCCTCCCATGCCGCCGGCGCCCGACGTGACGGTCAGGGTTCCGGCGAGCGAGCCGCCGAACGTGCGGGCCGCGACGGCGGCGAAGGTCTCGTACGTGCCCTGCAGGATGCCCTGCGTGCCGATGTAGATCCACGAGCCGGCCGTCATCTGCCCGTACATCGTCAGGCCCAGCTGCTCGAGGCGCCGGAACTCCGGCCAGGTGGCCCAGTCGCCGACGAGGTTGGAGTTGGCCAGCAGCACGCGGGGAGCCCACTCGTGGGTGCGGAACACGCCGACGGGGCGGCCGGACTGCACGAGCATCGTCTCGTCGTCCTTCAGCGTGGTGAGCGTGCGCACCATGGCGTCGAACGAGGCCCAGTCGCGCGCCGCCTTGCCGGTGCCGCCGTAGACGACGAGCTCGTCCGGGTGCTCGGCCACGTCGGGGTCGAGGTTGTTCATGAGCATCCGCAGGGCGGCCTCCTGCGGCCAGCCTTGCGCGGTCAGGGTGCTGCCGCGGGCGGCGCGGACGGGACGGGGTCCGGGTGCGGGCAGGGTCATGGGCCCATGCAAGTCCCGTGGAGCGGGGGCCGGAAGGCACTCCCGGGGACTAGTGTCTGGAATACCAGACAGGAGAACCGTGGTGCCGCGCATACCCGCCGCCGAACGCAGCCTGGACGTGCTGACCGCGATGGCCCGGGCACCCGGCCCGGTGTCGGCCGCGGCCCTGGCGCGTGACCTCGGCATCCCGCGCTCGACCGCCTACCAGCTGCTGGAGGTGCTGGTCGACCGCGGCTTCGTCACGCACCTGCCGGACGAGCGGCGCTGGACCCTCGGGATCAGTGCCTTCGAGGTGGGTGCCGCCTACCTGCGGCGGGATCCGCTCGAGCGCCTCGCCCAGCCCCTGCTCCGCCGACTCGCCTCGCAGTCGCCCGTGCCCGCGGCCGCACACCTCGGAGTAGTGCGCGGGCACGAGACCGTCTACCTGCTGAAGGAGGTGTCGGAGCAGGTCATCACCACGGTCACGCAGGTCGGCGTGCGACTGCCTGCCGCGCTCACAGCGTCGGGGCGGGCCGTCCTGGCGCAGCTGCCACGTGCCCAGGTGCGTGCCCAGATGTCGGTACCGGGAGCCTTCGTCGACCGCACGGGCCGCGGCCCCCGGACCCTCTCGTCCCTCAACGCCCTGCTGGCCGTCGAACGCCGTCGCGGGTACTCGACGGAGGAGGGCTTCATCTCCGACGGCTACTCCTCCGTCGCGGCGGCCGTCCTGAGCCAGCGAGGTGAGCCGATAGCAGCCGTGGGCCTGACCTACCGCTCGTCCGACGTCCCGGCGCGACAGCGGGATGGTCTCGCGCACGCCGCGATGCAGTGCGCTCATGACGTGGGCATGCGACGCAGCGGCTGAGTAGGGTCGCGCCATGGCTGGCTTCCCGCTGAGCGACGAGCAGGTCGCGCAGTTCCATCGCGACGGCGCGCTCATCGTGCGCGGGCTCTTCACGCCGGACGAGGTCGCGACGATCGAGCGCGGCATCGAGCGGGTGCTGGCCGATCCGGGACCGATGTTCAAGGTGGCGAGCACGTCGGACGATCCCGGTCGCTTCGTCGAGGATTTCTGCAGGTGGCAGGAGATCGGCGAGATCGAGGAGGTCGCGCGCACCTCGCATGCGGCTGATGTGGCCCAGCAGCTCATGGCCGGTGACAGTGTCCGGCTGTTCCACGACCACGTCCTGGTCAAGGAGCCGGGCACTCGCCAGGAGACCCCGTGGCACCAGGACCAGCCGTACTACAACGTCGACGGCATTCGGAACGTGTCGATGTGGGCTCCGGTGGATCCGGTCGCGGCCGAGTCGACGCTGGAGTTCCTCGCCGGCTCGCACCTGATGGGCTGGCTCATGCCGCGCACGTTCATGGACAACCAGGCCAAGTGGTTTCCCGAGGGCACACTCAGCGAGATCCCGGCCATCGAGCGCGACCGTGACGCCTTCGACATCCTCGGCTGGGCCATGCAGCCCGGCGATGCCGTGTTCTTCCACATGCTGACCATCCACCACTCGTACGGAGTGCCCGGACCCAACCGGCGCCGGGCGTTCTCGCTGCGCTTCCTCGGCGATGACATGGTGCACGCTCCTCGCACCTGGGTGACGTCGCCGAACTTCGACGGCCTCGACCTGCAGATCCCGGCAGGTGCGCCGATGGAGCACGAGCTCTTCCCGGTGCTGCGTCCGGCATCGCCGTCATGACGGACGATCCACGCTGGCCGCGTGCGAGCGGTTGGCTTGCATCCGGTGCGGCTGCGATCCCTGAGCTCGTGGTCCTCGGCGTTCCTGCGCACGAGACCTCGATCAGTCCCACGAATGCGCACCTGACGCCAGCCGCGATGCGGGAGGCACTGCGACGGTATTCGACGTACTCCCTCGCGCACGACGTCGATGTCGCGTCGATCGCCGTGCACGATGCGGGTGATGTCGACCGCCCCGATCATCCCGACGGTGAGTCGAGGGTCGCCGCGCACGTGCGATCCCTGCCGGCGCACGAACTGCTGATCGCCCTGGGCGGTGACAACTCGATCACCTTCAGTGTCATGTCGGCGCTTCTCCCCGACCTCGCGACCTCCGGACTCGTCACGCTCGATGCGCACTACGACCTGCGTGACGGCATCAGCAATGGATCCCCGGTGCGACGGCTCATCGAGGCGGGGCTGCCCGGAGAGCGAGTCGTGCAGGTCGGCATTGCGGACTTCTCCAACTCCGCGGAGTACGCAGCGCGTGCCCGGGATCTCGGCATCACGGTCATCCCCCGGTCCGCCCTGCGCACGCGCCCGATCGAGGACGTCATGGCCGAGGCCCTCGACATCGCGGGAGCCGCGGCAGCAGGGGTCTACGTCGACGTCGACGTCGACGTCTGCGACCGGGCGGTGGTGCCCGGGTGTCCCGCAGCCGCACCGGGGGGCATCAGCGCAGACGAGCTCCGCCGGGCGGCCTTCGTCGCCGGCCGGGACGCCCGGGTGCGCGGGCTCGACCTCACCGAGGTGGACGCCGACGCCGACGCCCCGGACGGCAGGACCGTCCGGCTGGCCGCCCTGTGCGTCCTGGAGGCGGCCGCCGGTCTCGCCCTGCGCTCACGCTCCGCGGATTGAGGCATCAAGGCATCACGTATCTGATGCCTTGACATCCACAGACGTCGCCGACAGACCGTCACCTGCTGGTGCTGCGCGGGCTCCTGTCCGGGGCCCACCGGGGCGGGCGCCTGGTCAACGACGCGCACCTCTCCGCGCTCGCCCTCGAGCACGGAGGCACCGTGTACTCCCAGGACACCGACTTCGCCGCGTTTCCGGACGTCAGGTGGGTGAACCCCCTCCCCTAGCGGTCGCCCTCAATGTGATGCACATCACATTTACAAGGGGGTCCACCCGGAATGAATTCCCTCGGCGTGCCGTTGTCTCCAGTACTTGAGTCGATACCACTCAGATCTCCTGAGCCAGCACTTGCATCAGGGGGATGAGCGGAGGAGACTCGCTGCAGACCACCCGGTCGGTCCGCCGGTCCGCCGGGACACCGGAACACAACGAAGAAGGAGCACCACCACCATGGCTCGAGCAGTCGGCATCGACCTGGGCACGACCAACTCTGTCGTCTCGGTCCTCGAGGGCGGCGAACCCGTCGTCATCGCCAACGCGGAGGGCGCCCGGACCACCCCGTCCGTCGTCGCCTTCGCCAAGAACGGTGAGGTCCTGGTCGGCGAGGTCGCCAAGCGCCAGGCCGTCACCAACGTCGACCGCACCGTGCGGTCCGTCAAGCGCCACATGGGCACCACCTGGACCGTCGACATCGACGGCAAGGCCTACACCGCGCAGGAGATCAGCGCGCGCACGCTGATGAAGCTCAAGCGCGACGCAGAGTCGTACCTCGGCGAGGACGTCACCGACGCCGTCATCACCGTGCCGGCCTACTTCAGCGACGCAGAGCGCCAGGCCACCAAGGAGGCCGGTGAGATCGCGGGCCTCAACGTCCTGCGCATCATCAACGAGCCCACGGCCGCGGCCCTCGCCTACGGTCTCGACAAGGGCGACACCGAGCAGACGATCCTCGTCTTCGACCTCGGTGGTGGCACGTTCGACGTGTCCCTGCTCGAGATCGGCGACGGTGTCGTCGAGGTCAAGGCCACGAGCGGTGACAACCACCTCGGTGGTGACGACTGGGACAACGCGGTCGTCGACTGGCTGGTGACCGGCTTCAAGAACGCGCACGGCGTCGACCTGTCCAAGGACAAGATGGCCATGCAGCGTCTGCGCGAGGCGGCGGAGAAGGCGAAGATCGAGCTGTCCAGCTCGATGCAGTCGTCGATCAACCTTCCCTACATCACGGCGAGCGCCGAGGGTCCGCTCCACCTGGAGGAGACCCTGTCGCGCGCCCAGTTCGAGTCGATGACCTCCGCGCTGCTCGAGCGCACCAAGGCCCCCTTCAAGGCCGTCATGAAGGACGCCGGGATCTCGATCGACCAGATCGACCAGGTCGTCCTCGTCGGCGGATCCACCCGCATGCCGGCCGTCACCGAGCTGGTGAAGGCCGAGACGGGCAAGGAGCCCAACAAGAGCGTCAACCCCGACGAGGTGGTCGCCATCGGCGCGGCTCTCCAGGCGGGCGTGCTCAAGGGCGAGGTGAAGGACGTCCTGCTGCTGGACGTGACCCCGCTGTCGCTGGGCATCGAGACCAAGGGTGGCGTCATGACCAAGCTCATCGAGCGCAACACCACCATCCCGACCAAGCGGTCGGAGATCTTCACCACGGCCGATGACAACCAGCCGTCCGTGCTGATCCAGGTCTACCAGGGCGAGCGCGAGATGGCGGCCTACAACAAGCGCCTGGGAACGTTCGAGCTGACCGGCCTCCCGCCGGCACCGCGCGGAATCCCGCAGGTCGAGGTCACCTTCGACATCGACGCCAACGGCATCGTGCATGTGTCCGCCAAGGACATGGCCACGGGCAAGGAGCAGTCGATGACCATCTCGGGCGGCAGTGCGCTGTCCAAGGAGGAGATCGACCGCATGATGCGCGAGGCCGAGCAGCATGCCGAGGAGGACAAGCAGCGTCGCGAGGAGGTCGAGGTCCGCAACAGCGCCGAGGCGCTGGTGTACCAGACCGAGAAGTTCCTCGCCGACAACGCCGACAAGGTCCCGGCCGATGCCAAGGCCAATGTCGACGGTCCGCTCGACGAGCTGAAGAAGGCCATCGACGCCAATGACATCCCGGGCATGCGTGCCGCGACCGACAAGGTCGCGCAGGCGAGCCAGGCTCTCGGTGCTGCGATGTACACGATGTCGCAGGAGGCCGGTGGTTCCGAGGGCGCAGCCGATGCTGCGGCCGACACCGCCGAGGACGACGTCATCGACGCCGAGATCGTGGACGAGGGCGAGTCGAAGTGAACGACGAGGAGTACCAGGGCCCGCGCGTGACTGATCGTCGCCGAGTGGATCCGGACTCCGGTGAGGTGCGCCAGTCGGCCGATCCGACTGGCGCACCCGACCCCCTCCTGGCCGAGGCCGTCGAGGCGGCGCTCGTCGAGGCGGAGGTCGGGGCGGCCGAGGAGAAGCTGGCCGAGCTCACCGCCGATCTGCAGCGCGTGCATGCGGAGTACGCCAACTACCGCAAGCGCGTCGAGCGCGATCGCGAGCTCATCAAGAGCAACGCCATCGGCGGAGTGCTCGCCGAGCTGCTGTCCGTCCTCGACGACGTCGACCGGGCACGCCAGCACGGTGAGCTCGACGGCGCCTTCAGGAGCGTCGGCGAGTCCCTCGAGTCGATCGTCGCCCGCCTGGGCCTGGAGAGGTTCGGTGCGTCCGGCGAGCCGTTCGACCCGAACATCCACGAGGCACTGACCCATGAGGCCTCGGACGAGGTGTCCGAGCCGACCGTGGTGGCCGTGTACCAGCCCGGGTACCGCTACTCCGACCGCGTCCTGCGCCCGGCCCGGGTAGCCGTGGCCGGCGACCAGTGATCGACCACCACCGAATCGCACATCAGGACAGACGAACCCCGGATCTGACGGGGCAGGGTAGGAGAACGTGAACAAGGACTGGCTGGAGAAGGACTTCTACGCCGTGCTCGGCGTGTCCAAGGACGCCAGCGCCGACGAGATCAAGAAGAAGTACCGCAAGCTGGCCCGCGAGCTGCACCCGGACAAGAACCCGGGTGACAAGGCGGCCGAGGAGCGGTTCAAGGAGGTCTCGGAGGCGTACGACGTCCTCTCCGACGATGCCAAGCGCAAGGAGTACGACGAGGCGCGGACGCTGTTCGCCGGCGGGGGCTTCCGTCCCGGCGGCGGAGGCTTCCGCGGGCAGCAGTACGACGTCACGCCAGACATGTTCGGAGACTCCGGCGGCTTCGGCGACTTCCTCGGTGGGATCTTCAACCGCGGTCGCGGCGGAGGGCGGGTGCCGCAGCCGCGGCGCGGCCAGGATCTCGAGAGCTCGCTCACGCTGTCCTTCGACGACGCGATGGACGGCGTGACCGTGCCGCTGCGACTGTCGACCGACGCACCGTGCTCGTCCTGCCACGGCACCGGCGCGAAGGCCGGCACCGTGCCGCGCATGTGCCCCACGTGCGGTGGCTCGGGGCAGACGTCGCGCAACGCCGGCGGGTTCGCCCTGGCGGAGCCGTGCGTCACCTGCCGTGGTCGCGGGCTCTTCGTCGACGACCCCTGCGCCTCGTGCCACGGCTCGGGTCGCGGCCTGAGCTCGCGCACCGTGCAGGCCCGCATCCCCGCGGGGGTGAAGAACGGCGCGAAGATCAGACTGAAGGGCAAGGGCGGCAAGGGCGAGCGCGGCGGACCGAACGGCGACCTCCTCGTCGACATCACCGTGTCCCCCCATTCGGTGTTCGACCGCAAGGGCGACAACATCACCGTCACCGTCCCGGTGACGTTCACCGAGGCTGCGCTCGGCGGCGAGATCTCCGTCCCGACCCCGCGTGGCGGCTCCGTGACCCTCAAGGTCCCGGCAGGAACGGCGAACGGGCGCACGATGCGCGTCAAGGGCAAGGGCATCCGTCGCAAGGACGGCACCAACGGCGACCTCCTGGTCACCGTCGAGGTCGCCGTCCCGTCGACCCTGACGAGCCAGGCGCGCGAGGCCCTGGAGGCCTACGCGCTGCAGACCGCGGACTTCGACCCGCGCCGCGACCTGTTCTCCACGGCCGGGGGAGCGGCCGGGAGTGAGTCATGAGCCCGACCGAGGGTGCGCGCCTGCCCGAGCGCACCGGCTACGCCGTCACCGATGACGCCCCGCTCTACGCGATATCGGTGGCGTCGCAGCTCGCCGGCCTCCACCCGCAGACACTGAGGCAGTACGACCGATTGGGTCTCGTGACGCCGACGAGGGTCGGCGGCCGCAACCGGCTCTACTCCATGAACGACGTCGCGCGACTCCGCGAGATCGCCGACCTGTCCTCGCAGGGACTCTCCCTCGAGGGAATCCGGCGCATCCTCGAACTCCAGGAGGAGGTGCGACTCCTGCGCATGCGACTGGAGGAGTTCCACCGGGAGAAGTCCGCAACATCACTCGTGGTCTGGCGACCACAGCGATCCCGATAGACCGCAGAAGGCGAAAGACCACAGAAGGCGAAAGACATGGACATTCAATTCACCACCAAGGCCCAGGACGCGCTCGGTGCTGCCGTGCGCATCGCTGCCGCGAACGGCAATCCGCAGGTCGAGCCGCTGCACCTGCTCGACTCCCTGCTCCAGCAGGGTGAGGGCATCGCGACCGCTCTGCTGGAGGCTGTCGGCGTCGATGTGCGCACCTTCACCACGCAGGTGCGTCAGGCCCTCTCCGCGCTGCCCTCGGCCCAGGGCTCGAGCGTCGCGTCACCCAACCTGAACCAGGCCTCCTTCAAGGTGCTCAACACCGCGCAGGAGCTGGCCAAGGAGCGCGGTGACGAGTACGTCAGCACCGAGCACATGCTCATCGCGCTCGCGAAGGACGGTGGGCCGGGAGTGAGCGACCGCCTGGCGCAGGCGGGTGCGACCCCGGCAGCTCTGCTCGATGCGCTGCAGAAGGTGCGCGGCAGCGCACGCGTCACGACCCAGGATCCCGAGGCCTCCTTCCAGGCCCTGGAGAAGTACGGCGTCGACCTCACCGCCCGCGCCCGCGAGGGCAAGATCGACCCCGTCATCGGCCGCGACGAGGAGGTGCGCCGCACGATCCAGGTGCTCTCGCGCCGCACCAAGAACAACCCGGTGCTGATCGGAGAGCCCGGCGTCGGCAAGACCGCCGTCGTCGAGGGCCTCGCCCGCCGCATCGTCGAGGGCGACGTGCCGCTGTCACTGCAGGGCAAGTCGCTCATCGCGCTCGATCTCGGGGCGATGGTCGCCGGTGCCAAGTACCGGGGCGAGTTCGAGGAGCGGCTCAAGGCCGTCCTCGACGAGATCAAGCAGTCCGACGGGCAGATCATCACGTTCATCGACGAGCTCCACACCGTCGTGGGGGCAGGGGCCGGTGGCGAGGGTGCCATGGATGCCGGCAACATGCTGAAGCCGATGCTCGCGCGCGGTGAGCTGCGCATGATCGGTGCCACGACCCTCGACGAGTACCGGCAGTACATCGAGAAGGACGCAGCACTCGAGCGCCGGTTCCAGCAGGTCTTCGTCAGCCAGCCGTCGGTCGCCGACACCATCTCGATCCTGCGCGGCATCAAGGAGAAGTACGAGGCGCATCACAAGGTCGCCATCGCCGACTCGGCGCTGGTCGCCGCCGCGACCCTCTCGGATCGCTACATCACCTCGCGCTTCCTGCCTGACAAGGCCATCGACCTCATGGACGAGGCCGCGTCGCGTCTGCGCATGGAGATCGACTCGTCCCCGGTCGAGATCGACGTCCTCCAGCGGGCCGTCGACCGACTGCGCATGGAGGAGCTCGCGGTGTCCAAGGAGACCGACGAGGCCTCGGCGGCTCGCCTGGAGAAGATCCGCCAGGAGATCGCCGACAAGGAGGAGGAGCTCTCCGGTCTGCGGGCGCGCTGGGATGCGGAGAAGCAGGGCCTCGACCGCATCGGCGAGATCAAGGTGCTGATCGACGACCTTCGCGCCACGGCCGAGCGGGCGCAGCGCGCGGGCGACTTCGAGCAGGCCTCGCGGATCCTGTACGCCGAGATCCCGACCTTCGAGGAGGAGCTGGAGCGGGTCACGCGCGAGGTCAACGATCGCGAGGCCACCATGGTGAAGGAGGAGGTCACCTCCGACGACATCGCCGAGGTCGTCGCGGCGTGGACGGGCATCCCGGCCGGCCGCCTGCTCGAGGGCGAGACCCAGAAGCTCCTGCGCATGGAGGACGAGCTCGGCCGGCGCGTGATCGGGCAGGCTGAGGCCGTCCGTGAGGTGAGCGACGCGGTGCGCCGTGCACGCGCGGGCATCGCCGACCCCAACCGGCCGACCGGCTCGTTCCTGTTCCTCGGCCCGACGGGCGTCGGCAAGACCGAGCTGGCGAAGGCGCTGGCGGAGTTCCTGTTCGACGACGAGCGCGCCATGGTGCGCATCGACATGAGCGAGTACTCCGAGAAGCACTCGGTGTCGCGCCTGGTCGGTGCACCGCCCGGGTACGTCGGCTACGAGGAGGGCGGCCAGCTCACGGAGGCCGTGCGGCGTCGTCCGTACTCCGTCATCCTTCTCGACGAGGTCGAGAAGGCGCACCCGGAGGTGTTCGACATCCTCCTGCAGGTGCTCGACGACGGTCGGCTCACCGACGGCCAGGGTCGCACGGTCGACTT